>WNGJ01005892.1_pt2 | contig 30980 bp, 22 predicted proteins | sample 5400611 | NCBI WGS metagenome assembly WNGJ01 (sample SAMN13153375, study PRJNA577476) | soil metagenome | isolation source: 40 cm soil or saprolite under Garry oak tree replicate 1 | place: USA:California | collected 2016-06-15
GAACCTCGATGTGTTGGGCCTTGAGCCACAGTGACTCCACTTCAAAATCTGTTCCGATCTCGCTAGGGTGAGGTGCAGTATGTAATTCAATTGGAATCTCAAGCCAGGAGTCTGAGCGCGCTAAGATGTAGTTAAAACCAGTGCGTTTGCTATTCGTGACATTTGCGCGATACTCTTCATAGAACGTGTATCCCATTTGTAACAACAATTCCTGTGCTCGTGGCAGATCATCGGGACGAATGAGTACATCTACATCATGATAGGTACGCAAGTAGGCTTCAGGATAGACAGTGTAAGCAAGAGCTGGTCCTTTAAATAAAAGGACTGAAATATGTGCCTCGTTGAAAGCACGTAACACATTCTGAAGTTCGCGTTCGAGCACCAGGTTTTGCGCGGTCTCCAGACGATTCAACTCGAGCATCCTGGTTGTCAGCTTCTCACCGACCAATTGTATAAGTTCCTGGCGCGAGAAATACACGCACAAAACGGGTATCAATCGGAGCAGCTCTTCATTTGTATCGAGATTGACAGTTTGATCCTCGGTCGATGTATTGGCAACTATCAGTTTTAACAGAATAGTGAAGGCCTTTTTGTCATTCTCGATATACTGTTTTGTACTCAAAGATCTCCTCGCCGTTTTCTCTAGACGGCTTGGTTCTGATAGATACTCTCTTTCGCTTTGTAACTGGAAGTAAGAATGAGAAGCATAACTACTATGTATCACGAATCCAATCCTTTTACATATCGCCATTAAACCGGAGCTTTATCAAGACCAACTGGGTATAAAAGAACCCTCAGAGCCGTGAGCGACTTTTTTCTCCCTATGGCTTGCTGCCGCTCGCTGATATATACCAATTAATTGCTCTGTCACCACGCGCCAGTTATGTTGTTCTTCCACATATCTGCGGCCACACTGACTCAATGTCGTGTGTAAATCAGCATCGCGCACCAGGCGCAAAGTTGCATTAGCGAACTCCTGGGCAGACCCTGCAACTAACAGGTCTCGACCGGGTTTTGCATCTAGAGCCTCAGCCGCCTGCGCCGCAACGACGACTGGCGTGCCAAGAGCCATCGCCTCCAGTACCTTATTCTGTATCCCGACACTATAAACCATTGGGCTTAACATTACCTCGGCACGCCGGACATATGGGCGCATATCGTGTACATAGCCAGTCACTTCAATACGAGGATCACGTGCTAGAATTTGAATCGCCTTTGGCGGCTTACTACCCACGATAGTAAGTGTTGCTTCCGGTAGTTGTTGCCAGATCAAAGGCATAATCTGTTGATAAAGATAGACCGCAGTTGCCACATTCGCGTGATAGCTCATTTTTCCTGAGAACACTACATTGAAGCGACGCCGTTCCTGTGACACTGGATGAAAATACTCCAGGTCAACGCCATTGGGCAAAACACTCACATCAACACCCAACGCCTCATCGATACTTACCAGGTCACCCATTTGTCTACGGTGCAACTCTATCATAGCTTGACGATCACGCTCAGATGTGACCACGACATGCTGAAGTTGACTGAGCAGCATGGCTTCATAGCGTTGGGTGCGTCCATGCTCCAGCCGGGCTACCAAACGCACTTTCAGGCTTGGTCCCGCCACAATCGTATGTTTACAGAGAAGGCTTATACAATCAACAGCATCCCAGACCAGCGGATGATCATGTACAAGCTGTTCCATTGAGGCAATACCCCTCAGGTGTTCAACATGTACTACGTCATACTCATGTTGTGCGGTCAGGTTTTGTACAGCTTGCGCGAGAAGCGCTGAGCGAGCATAGGCCACCTGCAAGGGAATATTACTGAGAAGAGCTCGTCCACTACGCAGGGCTGCCTGTTGCTTTGACTCCTGTGCAACAATCACTTTATATCCCTGGCTGCGCAACGCTTCTGCATCTGTCAGTTCCTGCTCTGACATGCACTGTGTCATAACCGTTACTTCATGCTCGCGCCGGAGTTCCGTCAAAAATCCATACCCTCGCACACGAATCCGCGAGGGTGGATAAGGTGTCACAAACAGGATGCGCATACGATCTCCCTATAAACTTGCCGTTTGAAAGTGTTATACATTTCGCAACCTTTCAAACTTTCTTTATAGATAACCCAGTGCCTCTAGCTTCAAACGCACACTCTCTTCCTCTTCCTCTGAGTAGCCATAATCATCTGAAGCTACATCTTCAACCTTACGCTCATCGGTGTAGGAAGCAGTTGTTTGTTCTGTGTATACTTCTTCGAACAGACCGCTAAGAGTCTTGCCGTCCATATCCGAAGGAATAGCCATTCCAAGCGTATACAGCACTGTCGGCGCAACATCGATAATTCCTGCTCCCTTAATCAATGCATTACGACGTATATGCGGCCCCTGCGCCAGGATAATACCGTCCATACGATGCACCCCACTTAGTTTTGAGATTACATCCAGGGGTACTTTACTGATCAGTTCGTCGATACTTGTTCCACCTTTATAGCAATCTTTTGTCACGATGATGATGTCGGGAGCCGTCTCCAGACGATCACCATGGTAAAGTTCCTCACGGCGATAGGCCTCCACTACAATTGGCTCATCGGTACCAGGTTCACGTAACTTACGTACTTCTTCAAGGATATGGGTTCGTAAGGCTTCATACTCCACACCTGCCTGGACACATCCTTCCGCTTGACGACCATTGACATTGATCATAATGCCCTCGACCGGTGGGTACATAGGGAAACGATATGCTTTGGTATGTTTCCAGTCGATTACATCCAGGTTCATCATGGTTTGAGAATCCAGATTGGTTGCCATTTTCTTAAGACGTTGTGGCAGGCTACGATAGACTTTTTCCAGATACGGCAAACGCCGAATTTTTGTGCGGTAAAACTGCTTGAAGGCACCTTTGAGGCCTCTTTTACTCTGATCTGCTTTCTGTCTTGGCTCCAGAAGATTCAGAGTACGCAGCCAATGATTGGTATTAAAGTAGTATTTAGGATGCGCCATACCACCATGATCTGACATCACAATGACAGTGGTGTCATCATCTACTACTTCCAAAAACTTACCGATACACGCGTCAGCCGCCTGATATACTTCGAGAATATAATTGCCGTAGAGTGCTGCCTCTCCGGCATCATAAGCAGGATGCTCGCTATCGATAAACTTCCACCAATCGTGGTGCGCACGGTCAGTTGCCCCAATGACCATAATGAACAGACCATAATCGTCCTTTTTCAATTCTTCGATTGAGACATCAGTTCGGAGATGAGTGATGCGTACCAATTCATTGAGTACCTCGCTCTGTGTGGCAGATTTGAAAAAAGCCGAATCTTCCGTCAGTGGTGGTATGCGTTGACCAAGCTCTGCTGGATAGGCAAACGACCTGGCAGCATCGGGTGTAGGATAACCCGATACCATGAAGCCATTGACTCTCCACGCGGGATAGGTAACCGGAACAGTGATCACTCCTACCTTCTGGCCTGCCGCTCCTACAAGATCCCAGATCGACTTGCCTGCAAAAGCATTCGAGTCAACAATGGTATCAGCAAAGCAACTATAACGTCTGGGATCATAATCTCGAAAATCATAAGTACCATGCTTACCGGGGTTATATCCCGTAGCAAAAGTTGTCCAGGCAGCAGGCGAGATTGGGGGATAGGTAGACCTCAAATTTCCATAAACGCCGTTTTGCATCATCTGCTTTAAATACGGTAATTTATTCTCTGCAACCCAACGTTCCACCAGGTCAGGAGTAGCCCCATCAAGTCCGATGATTAATACTTTAGTTCCCATATCTCTAAATTATTGCTCCTTTAAGGGCTATACGAAAGAAAGAATCATGACATATCGCATGTTGCAAGCAGTGTAACAGGTAACCAGTAGTCAAACGGCAAACAGTCGGTTAAGATTGGGTTATAAATCGTATTCAAATCGGGCAGTTTCTTAACCTGTTCTATCTTGCGCATTTCTTTGCAACCATGTACACTAGCTGCGGTAAAAATACCTGAATCTTGCAGTCAAAATGACCACCATCATTTTATAGATAGATAAATAAGGTGTAGTAGTGCGTATTCTCTTACTTAGTAATCTCTATCCACCTTATGTGGAGGGGGGAGCAGAAATCCTGGCGGGAGACGTTGCGTCAGGATTAGACCATCTCGGACATGAAGTTAAAGTACTTACCAGTTCTTATGGTCTATCTAAGCCTGAACAAGACGGACATATTTGGCGATCTTTTCAGCTCGCTCCACCTGTACATTTTGATCGAAAGCGATCTATCTGGCTACAACTCGAGCAGCCCATTAACTACTACCAGCGCTATCATAATGCTTCTAACGCGCGAAAATTACGAGAAGTTGTTGTGACAACTTCGCCAGACATACTCTATATCTGGGAAATTACAGGCATCGGGGTCAATTCAATTCTTAAAATCCTTCCAGACCTGAAAGTACCGATCGTCTTCCACCTCGGCAGTTACTGGCTTCTTTATGCTCGTTCGCCTGAAACAGAGCAATCACGCCTTCGCTCTCGTTGGCTCAAACAACGACTCATCGGTAGCGTCCCTGAGTTAACCTGGACTTCGCTCATTGCGGTGAGCGCTACTGTGAAACAGGAGTATATGCTAGCTGGTTTCGATCCCAAACGCATCGAAGTCATCTACAACGGTATCGATCCTCGTTTCTTGACATTGCCCAGGAAAGTCAGTAACAAGGATGAAACTTTCCAATTGCTTTTTGTAGGTAGAATACGAGTTGAAAAAGGCATTCTTGTCATTCTAAAAGCCCTTGATCTGCTTTTGAATGAGATGAAAACGAAGATGGATTTGCCATCTCTTCACCTTCACATCATTGGTGATGGAGACGAGCTCTATATAAGCGAACTACAGACCTTCCTTAAAGAGAAAAGACTCTCCAATATAGTGACATTTCATGGGAAGATTCCTCAGGATGATTTGATTACGTACTACGATCGATCTGATCTAATGCTTGTTCCTTCTCTCTGGCAAGAGCCATTTGGCCTGGTTGTCGCGGAGGCAATGGCTCGTAGATTACCTGTGATAGCGTCCAACATTGGTGGACCTGCAGAGATCATCACGAACGAAATAAATGGTCTCCTGTTTGAAGCAGGAGATGAACGGGCATTGGCGTTAGCAATAATGGAACTGATAAACAATCCAGAGAAACGCGAACGAATCGGACAAGCAGCGCACTCAACTGTACAGGATCGATTCGTGATTGAAGAAAATGTCAGGCGTATTGAGCAGCATCTGCAGCAGGCTGTTATGGAAACCAAAGCAAATTCGTTGAGCAACACCATGGTCTTGTAATAGACAATACTTGAATTTGTCCAGGAGGAACTATGCAAGGGAATAGATATCCCGGTCAACTTCCTAATCAACCCGGGCCAAGAACCTGGCTCTGGCTTTTGATTATTATAGTGAGTGCTTTAATTGTTGGCGTATTAGTGTTTGCAATCTTCTATTTTGGAGTCTTTAATAATTCCGGTGGTGGAATCGGGACAGCGACTCCTACAACTGCAAGTAATAATACCCCTCCTCCCAGCGGCCCTTGCATGACTAATAGTCCTTACGGCTTCACGACGATAAATGCAGATCAACAGATTGTTGGCTATTACAAGCAACTCAATGTCTGTTGGGTTCGCTATCAATACCATTGGAATAAAATCGAGACAAAGCCAGGCGTCTACGATTGGACCAAGGTCGATACTGCAATTTCAACAATGAATGCAGCAGGTATTCATGTTGATTTTGCAATCCAATCTGCCCCACAATGGGACCTGGTACAATCTTGTTTTGGTGTCCCTTACCTGACTGGACCCACACAGATGGCTCAGTTTGCTACTGCTATCGCAACACGTTATGACGGCAAACATGGGCATGGTAAGATCGACTCTTTTGAAATTGGTAATGAGGAATACGACCAGCATTACACTGGAGATCCAGTAACCAGCGAGCAGTGCCGTCAAGCCAGCAACTACGGGCCTGTTCTCAAGGCTGGTTATCAAGCCATTAAAGCAGTCTACCCAACCGCTACGGTTGGAATGTTTGGTCAGTGGTTAAGGAATATAGACCACATTAACACCTTCTTCACCGACCTTTTCGCTGGTGGTTATGGTCCTTACATGGACTACCTGAATTTCCACTTTTATAATGGCGGCCGGGATCCATCTCAAGCATATGGCAGCGTACCCTCATTTAACCAGTGGTGGCAAACCATGCATCAAATCGCCACAAAATACGGCTATGCGAACAAACCAATCTGGGTAACGGAAGTCGGATGGCCTACACATCCTACCATACATCCAGAACAACCCGTAGCTCCTGATGTACAGTCACAGTACTTACAATACGTTATGGATCAAGCTTCTCAATCGCGTGTAGTCCAAAAAGTTTTCTGGTTTACCATAAACTACGGGAACCAGGGAGATAATATCTATCCTCCTGGTGGTCCTTTGCCCGCTTTCTTCACGTATCAGTCATTCGTACGGCAAAAACCTACCTGGGATTGAAAGTAGGGATCTATTATACAAATCAGATACGTTTTGACACAATCTGGCACAATCTGAAATATTTTCAATCCAACGAGTAATCAGCTAGAATGAGTCCCACAAACAGAACATATACTATACGTTTCAGATATTCATCGGAGGGTTGTATGCGTCAATTTAGTCGGTTACTCGTAGGATTCGCTTTTTTAGGAGTTCTTGGGGTGGGATTTTGGCGAGCAATGCCATTGCTATCCTCACACAAAGCTCATGCCAGTAGTTCAACGCCCATCACGCATGTTGTGTATATCATGATGGAAAATCACACGTTCGATAATTTCTTCGGGCGATTCCCCGGCGCCAATGGTGATAATAGCCTCGCTCGTGAAACCGATCCCCTGCTAAGCGACTATAATCATGGCTCATCTGCTGCCATTTCCTACATAGATGGAGGGAAAATGGACGGATTTGAGCCACACGCAATGTACCAATATACACAGTCGGATATTCCAAATTACTGGAGTTACGCTCAACAATTCGGTTTAGGTGACAATTTCTTTTCATCTTATGCCACCAGTAGCACCCCTAACCATATCGCGATGGTTGCTGCACAAACCGGCGATATCTATGAAACAACTCCTCAAACGGGGTGCGATTCACCGCAAAATGATATTGTTCACGCAATCAGTAGCACTGGGCAGCAATACTGGACCTATCCTTGTGTGCAGAAGATCCAGAGCCTCCCTAATTTACTGGACAATGCTGGACTATCCTGGCGGTATTATGCAGACGTGCCGATATGGGATGCCCCCAGAATGCTCAAACCATTGCATGGATCAACCAATGATGTTCATGTCAGTCAGTTTATTAAAGATGTGAAGTCGGGTAACCTTGCTAATGTCTCCTGGCTCACACCTACAGGAGTTTCAACCGATCATCCTCCATCCATGCTAGAGCCAGCGCAAAACTTTGTGACTGATGAAGTTAACGCCATCATGAACAGTTCCTATTGGAATAACACGGCAATCTTCCTCACCTGGGATGACTTTGGCAGTCTCTACGATCATGTCGCGCCCCCGCAAATCGACACATTGGGACTCGGGCCTCGTGTGCCCCTGATCGTGATTTCGCCATATGCGAGGGCAGGGTATATCTCACACCAACAAAGTGAGTTCAGTTCCTTTGTGAAATTCGCCGAGACGAATTGGGGCTTACAGAACTTAGGCCAGCGCGACGCACTTACGTCGATCAGTGACTTGACCGATTACTTCGATTTCAACCAGACCCCACAGCCTAAATACATTCTCAAACATATTGCCTATTCCCCCACTCTCTTCGTGCCCTCGCAGGGAATCGGGTCCAACATCAAAGGGGCACTCTATCCTGTAATTGGTGGAACAAATACGACGTACACCTATAGCGTCATGTACTCCCTCACAGGCACTCCAGCGATCCACAATATAACCATCGATGGCGTAGATCATCCGATGAACGCTATCAAGTGGTACAATGGGTTTGGAGAACTTTACCAATATAGTACAAAGCTCACAGTCAGCCTTAACCACAACTTTAGCTTTACCTTTTCGGATACTGTGGGTACAGTAACGCTCCCACATAACAGTATACCTTTCCCTGGCCCCGAGGTTAATCCTTTCACCTTGAATGCTCTAACTTCACCCGTCAAGCCATCTCCTGGGCTGCCTGGCCAGGTCGTCACCTTTAACGTGCTCTATACTTCTACTACCAATACTGCCCCTACGCTGGCAGAAGTCGATCTTGATGGTGTTCCCCATGCAATGCAATCAACCAGTGGCACAAACTATGCTAAGGGAATACACTATGTTTTCACAATGCCAATGCCGATTGGAGTACACTACACAATCTACCGTTTTGATGATGGCACAGGTGTAGCTGTTTATCCAGGTCGTATCACACCTATCACAACTCCTATTGTCCTTTCGAACTCGTCAATCAGTCCATCCTCGGGAACGAGTTCGACAGTGTTCACATTCAAGACGACGTACACGAATGTCAATGGGAATGCTCCAACCCAGGCAACGCTCTACCTGGACAATATTCCCATTGCTATGTCGTACGTATCAGGTTCGAACAGCACTGGAGCAGTATACCAGGAACAAACAGCCCTGTCCGTAGGCACTCATACATACTTCTTCGTGTTTTCTGACTCTCAGTCCGTCTGGGCCGATCCAATAGGGCCTCAGGTCTATGCAGGGCCTACAATTGGAGCGATCGCCAGTAAACAGGTGGCAAGACCAGGAACGTTGATAGGAGATCCGGGAGATATGGATTAGAGATAGATACGATAACAGGTAAACTCCCAGGCCAAACACGTAAAAGAAAGCCAGGGAATTGTTCAGAAACCCCTGGTTTTCTCTTCGGGTGTAGTGATAGTGAGCTAATCGATATCTCCAGGGTCAGCAGGATTACTCAGGATATTACTCAAATCAAACGAGGGAATATTGAGGGATATCGAGTGAGGCTTCGCAGTAGCAGCACTTACATTAAACCCGATACTGCCGGGAGCCAACGGTAAACCCCAACTGGTCTGACCATCGGAAAAGACATAAAACAACGTGTGAGCGCCAGGTGACAGTGTCGTTGTGAGCTGGTAAATCGCTCCAGTATTATACGAACCCGACACATAGGTCATTTGTTGAGGCAAAGCAGTACCATCTACATAGAGAGTAGCCTGCGTTGCTTGATTGTTACTGAAATCGGTATACGTTACCTTGAAAGTGACATTACCCCCTGCCTGGCTGACCTGGGATTGAGACAGGAGCATAGGCGTGATCGTCGGAGTAATCCGACCCAGCCACGTGGCTGGCTGCGCAGTTGACCCATCGTTGAAACGATATTGAACAAAGTGCAACCCTGCTGATAAACCATTGGCAACATACTTGTAAACGATACCTTTTGTGTAATCTGTACTCGTACCTTGCTTCTGCATGTTATACGCTAAACCATCGACGAGTACCTGCGCCAGCGTTGGCGGAGTATTCGAAGGAGACGTATAGGTAACAGTGTAGGTAATTGGCTGGTTCGGCAGTGCCAAGGAGGGTTTTACTGGAGCCGTATCACCATTCACTGAAAACGGATGCACCTCTGGGCCAGAATACTGAATATTGTTGTGCGGAAGGGTAACAGTACCTCCACCAGAAACCGTCGGATCTGAGAAGGTAAAGCTATAGGAGTGCGTTCCAACGCCAAGGGTCGTACCATACTCATATTGTGTTCCAGCACCGTTAGGGAGAGTTTTAACCGGATTCATGGGAAAATCTGTCCCGTCGATGGTCACGTTATGGATCGCTGGAGTATCAGACGGTGTATAGATCACATCAAATTTATACTTATCGCTTGTACCCCCTATAGTTGGCGTGATACTTCCCTTAACAGTAGCCCCTAGGCCGGTAGTGGGAATAACGAGTGTACTGGAATACGGTAAATCATTGAGAATCAGAGGCGACTGTGGCGTCTGGTTAAAGTTGAAGTAATCCATCAAATCACTAATCTTGGTTGACGCATCACGCTGACCCAGATTAGTAGGCAGGTTAAAGTTATGTTCGATGAATTTTACAAAGGAGCTAAAATCGCCTGTTTTATGTGAGATATACCCTGGAATAGCATAAGGCGAGATAACAATTAGAGGCACGCGCATGCCCAGCCCCAGGGCGTCGATCTGTGGAGGCTTGATATGGTCGTAGAAGCTGCCCCAGTCATCCCAGGTAACAAAAATGGCCGTATTATCCCTATACTGGCTGCTCTTCATGATGGCATTCACGTCGTCAGCCACAAAATTCTGTGCTGGCTCCATAAGGGCAGGTGGATGATCGGTGTAATTACCTGAAGGTGTGATATAGGAGACATTCGCTAGTTTACCATTTGCTACGTCTGAGGTGAATTGAGATATATTTTTGACCACATTTGGCGAGTTTTTGAGCGACTTAATGATGCCCGGACCATTCCAAATAGGAACATTATTGTAGTAACGCCAGGTCAGTTTAGCGCTCGTTAGCAAATCTGGCAGGCTTAGGATATCGTAGCATGGAGGGGACCAATAATCTGCAGCGGTGGTAACACTGCGTGAGTGGACGAGATTGTTTGGCGCTGCGTCACAGCCAATTGGTGAAACGGTCTCGAAAAGCCCCCCTGATTGGGCGGCAATCCATGTCATATGGTTGGGAGTGCTGCTAGTGGCATACGAAGAGAAAAATTTATCTCCCAGGCCAAATGTTTGTGCATACTGCCAATAGATTGGAATATCAGACTGCTTATACTGAACATTGGAGTGAGCTTCGAAGTGATCCATCTTGCCGCCGTCAATAGAAGACAGGGCAGCTTCGGAGCCATGATTGTAGTCTCTCGGCATAGGATTGGGCGCTTGAGGTAACGTGACTCCATAAGCGCCGGGAAAGGTCCCGAAATAATTATCAAATGTATGGTTCTCTAACATGATTATGACCACATGAGTGGGGGATGTACCGCTGGCATGAACACGTCGAGAAAAATTATCAGGCAAGATACGCCAGGTGCCTATTCCAATTACCGCTAGAAGCGCGGTTACAATACAGAATCGCTTTAAAAGACGCATATTGTTCTCCTTGTTCTATGCAAAAGCAGAATGTAAGGTATATACCTGTTGCTGCTGAAAAATATATGTAAAAACAATGCTGCCCCGCTCTTTCTTAATCATCTTCAGGGAGTCCTACCTGGCAGATGAAATGCATAGAGAGAATGGTCTATCGAGCCAATATAAACTACACCATCGACTACTGCTGGTGAGGAAGTAACGTAGCTTCCCGTTTGGTAACTCCATAACATGGCACCTGTGGTAGCATCGATGGCATATACGCTCTGGTCATCCGATCCAACATAGACGACACCGTTTGCAACGGCTGGAGAGGAATATATGTGTTCGCCAGTTTTGTAGCTCCACAAGACAGTCCCCGTCGAGGCATTGAGGGCATAGAGCTTGCGGTCATATGAACCAACATAAACCACACCGTTAGCTACCGCTGGTGAGGAGAAGGTATAAAATCCGGTTCCATGGCCCCACAGTTTGGCACCCGTAGTAGCATTGAGAGCATAGATTTTCCCATCGCCCGAGGCGATATAGACCACACCTTTCACCACAGCTGGCGAAGAGACAACATAGTCTACCGTCTGGTAGCTCCACAACACTTTGCCTTTCGAGGTGCTAAGCGCATAGACCTTACCATCATTAGAACCAACATAGACCACACCGCCTGCTACTGCTGGAACAGAGTGAACCACGCTCCCTGTCTGGAAATCCCAGAGTAAAACACCTGTCGAGGCATTAAGAGCATAAATCTTCCCATCTCCTGAGCCGATATAGACCGAATTGTTGACTACCGTTGGCGAAGAGTCAACGAAACTACCTGTGCTGAAACTCCACAACTCGACACCTGTCGAGGCATTCAGAGCATAGACCATCCCGTCGTCTGAGCCAATGTAGACCACCCCATTAGATACCGTTGGTGAGGAGTCGATGAAATTCCCCGTGGGGAAATTCCAGAGTTCGACACCTGTGCTGGAATTAAATGCATGAAGTTTACGGTCATCTGAACCAACATAAACGACACCGCCTGCGACCGCTGGAGAGGAATAAATATAGCCTCCAGTAGGCACTCTCCAATCAAGTATCAACCCTGATACATTTGAAGGAGTGAGGACATGCTCATAGGGATTCACACGGTCATGCCGCGCTTTAAAACCAAATGTGGACCAGTCTGCCTGAACAAGGAAGGTCCCGCTGGCATGTACACCCAGCCTGTTGAGGTCAACCAGCGCAAAAATGGAGATGATGACAACCAGTAAAGAAAGAGCCATCATTCTCCTAAAGTGGACAGCATGATGCACAATAACCCTCACTTTCAAACAAAACATCTGATCCATCCCTGCTCAACATCGCGAGCACGGGATGGCCAGTATTATCTCTCTTTTGATACCATTTCGATTGTTCTAAAGGCCGTACGCATAGAGATTAAAATCCATGTTGGCTGTGTAGAGAATGCCATTCGAAACGGAGGCCCCAGCAAAGTAGCGTGAATTATTGCGAGTATCGGTAAGAGTATTTAGGGTTTGTCCTGTGGCAGTGTCGAGCAATAAAACATCCTTGCCTGCCATAACGATAACCACTCCCGGAACCAATGTAACAGGAGCGAGAACCGGTCCATCGTTCAGACAACGTTGCCAGATATAGGCACCCGTAGCAGGAGCAACCTCTTGTATGCTCCCCAGGCAAGCCGTACTGTTGATCGTTGTGTGCCCACCAGCTATGAAAAGTTTGCCACCATTCCAGCCGGCGGAAGAGATTGCACCTTCACCACACAATGGGCACTTGCCTGGGGCGGCTATCTGATCCTCCCAAATCGGACCATTACTGATAGCTTGGCGCCGACAAGATAATGCAGGACGCCACCTATTTTGGCCTGGAAAAGCGTTGGAGAGGCCCCAAAGTCGGTGCTATCACCGATCCAATCAGAAGGGGGTAACTGCCAGGAACCCACGAGGCTCAAATCAGATGTGCGAAGCTCGATCATCGAGAGTGTATAAGGCTCGGGAGATGCACATTGAGGATGAATAGTGCCACTGGCAATAAAGACATCGCCAGTGGATGTATCAATTGTGGGAGAACTCCATAACGCGCCGCCTATACAGCCATCAGGGACGTTGTTAAAAGTCTTCTGGATGGTTCCGGTTGCAAGATCCATCTTGACAAGTTTCCCCTGCACCAGTGGACAATCTCCAAAGGAGGAAACACCCATGTAGACACTTCCCTTGTACACTACAGGCGAACTCCACAGGAAGGTGGCTGGGAGTGTACCTAACGACTTCTGCCAGATCACTGCTCCAGTAGCAGCGTTCAACGCGTAAAAGTTGGCGTCACCACCTCCCACGTAGACGACCGTGGTCATAGTGCCGTTGATATTGACTGAGGTAACATCTGGAATGCTTGCAACACCTGCTTCAGGTGGGTGACACCCGGTGGCAACCGAATTTGTGCCCAGGAAAGTCTGCCAGACCTGATTACCATTCAAGTCTGTCGCATGTTCATACCCATCCCATGAGCCCCAGTAGATCACTCCATTTACCACTACTGGTTGCGTAGAAATATTTCCACCTGAACGATACTGCCAGTGCAGCTTTAGATTAGGCGCTGATGTTTTGTTGATTACTTTCTCAGAACTGTTGTAGCCACTTCGTCCTGGACCGGCCAGGTACATCGGCCAGTCCCCAGTGGTTGCGAACTGCTTAGACCCCTGAAGTGCATGAGCATTCAGTGCGGCAAAACCGGTTGTTGTAAAAAAATAGGACAGAAACGCAATTGCCATCCAAAGCGGAATTCCCCACCACCATCTCCACTTTCCCGGAAGACGCATCTTCTTCTGCAACATCGTTATACATACCTTTCCCATGATTTGTGTTAGAATTCGCATGTTTACTGTATCAAGTATGAAAGAAATTAAGATATCTAGGAAGAGCAAAAAGGTGAAGATCTGGTTAAGAGGAAGTGATGATTGCTCACTTCAGGTTACAATTCTCTTTTTATGTTTGGACCATACCGGCACTACAGATACCTGTATTCTCCTAAATGATTGATAGAAGTAGGGGCCTTTACTCCTACCAATCAAGGGAGTGAAAATTACGTCTCAAGCAATTTTTTCAGCTTACTACGGACAAGACCACTTTCTGTACCGTTAGCTCCTGTCAGTGATATTTGCTCACCCTGCCTGGGATTCACAAACAATTCATCTAGCACACGGCCATCAAAGGTGCCAGGTAATGGTAACCCCATACTATGCAGCACAGTTGGCACAATATCATACAACTCTGCATTCGACGCTTTGAAGCCTTGTTTGATGCCACCACCGTAGGCATACAAGACGCCATCTTTCTGGTGCGTGCCACGTGTGGTGTTAGCATCATCCCACAAACGTCTGTTGCCAAGACTCATGCGGAAAGTGATTCCATCAGTTGGAAGAAGCAAGAGATGTGGTTCACGTGGAGCGTATAGCCCCTTCCCAAAGACTTCAGTCGTATAGATGGCATCTATTAGGAGTTGCCCTGTTCGCGGATGACGCAGTCGCTTCAAATCTTCACAAAGATGAGCCAGGGTTGATTCGTCCAGATCACCTCCTAAAAAAATATCGGCATAGCCACCTAAGAACCCCGACATAGAAGGTACAAAAGCCTTGGTTCGCGCCCAATCGATATCTGTCAAGACAGGTTGAAGCACATCACCCACATATTCCTGTATAGCCCCGGTTTTCTTAAGCATCCTTTTTGCTCTTCGTGCCATAGAAAGTAAACCGACCCGTCTGAGTGCATATTTCACGGTTGTATAGTGGCTGGCCTGGCTGCGCTGGTTACCGGAACCTGTTCTAAGTAAGCCTTTGCTATACAAGTACTCGTTAATATCAAAAAATTGTGTAGCTCCTTGAAACCCATGATCAGAAACAACGAAGAGGCTGTCACCAGGTCCCAGTTGTTCAAAGATTAACCAGGGCTTTTCCTTCATGAGATAGAGGGTGAGTTGGATACGCCGCTCAGTCATACGCAACGTCGCATCGATCAGTGGATTCGATTTTCCGGTTAACTTCATGCTGAACATATCTTCATGCTCAAGGTCAATCATATAATCGGGTACAGCACGATAAAGTTCTTCCTTAAAGTTCACCGGGTATGTAAAATCTACATCACTACTGGGAGTTAAATAACCACTCACCATTACACCATTGACAGTATCTGGTGGATAGGTAACTGGCACATTGATGACGAGTACCTGTTTATTGTAATCACTTAAAATATTCCAGATTGCTTTGGCTCCTTTGCGATGTGTTTGCACATGTGCATTGCGAGCCAACCCGCTCTGTTCTTCTTCATATTCCCAAAAATCATAAACACCATGCGCTGCTGGTCTCATACCTGTCGAGATTGATGTCCATGCAGCGGGAGTCACTGGGGGATATTTGGATTCGAGAATAGCCTCGCAGCCTTTTTCGCTTAACTTGCGAAAGTTAGGGAGATCACCACGTTCAATGAGAGGATGGAGAACGCGAAAAGTCAAACCGTCAACACCAAATAGAACAGTACGCATAACACCTCTTATTTTTTGCCGCGCTTCAACTTTCTGCGCAGCGCATCCAACACTATCTGATCTTCAGGGCTGACTCTTAATATAGCTAGCAGCCCTACATATAACGCAATGAAAACAGGGATCAGGGCAAGTTCAATAGATAAATTTAGGCGAGAAACGTGTAGTGTCAAGTTTGTAAGACTTAACAAGTAAATGAAACCACCCGTTAGTACAGCACTAATCAACCCCGCCCCTATCGGCTTGAGTGTATCCCAACGAAATGGCGTCATCTTCAGAAAAATATAAACTTGAAGCAATCGCAGCAAATTTACGATACTTAAAGCAACACCTGTTGCTATGGCTATACCCATTGCTCCATAACGTGGAATCAGGATAACACCAAGTACAATATTGAAGACAATCGCTACAAGCGAGTTGAGAAATGTAATCTTCTGATGCCCTGTCATCAGAAGCATATATCCTACACTGCCGGTTCCAACATTGATTAAATTGCCTATAGCTAGTGCGATGAGCAACGGCCACGCTGGCGCAAAGCCGCTGCCTGATATCCCAAGTAAAGGCTCGGCGAAGAGTACTGCGATCCAAAATATCGGCAAACTGAACGTAAGTGCCCACTTAGTCACAATCTTGAACATAGCGGACAGCTTCTGGTTTTCACCTTTGCTATACAGTTCCGCAATAGTAGGAGAAAACATTGTATTAAAGGATTGCAAAGGCATTGAGACAAAGATGGCTATTCTAATTGCTGCACCATACTGTCCAATAGCCACATTGGATATTGCAAAGAACGCCAGCAATACTGTATCAACAGAATCCAGAACGGTGTCTACAATAGAGGTCAAAAAGTTAGGAGTTGCGAAACCAATCCATTCGCGTAACTCATACCCTCGTGCCGTTTGTCTACTGAAACCAGTGATCTGGCGAAAGAAGAAAAATAGACTGACCAGCGTGCAGAACAATATACTGAGAAGTAATGCTATAGCAACCGAGGTTATGTTGTGAAAGAATATGAGCACCGGTACCAGAAGCACGAGCAATACGCCAGGAATCAAAAGACGCTGGGTAATAACTCGCCATTTAAACGCCTTGAATCCCTGTAAACCTGCGCTCCAAACCACCTGCATGCAGGTCAAAGGTATAATTGGGATCATGATAAGTAATATCGGTACTATCTGGGACGAATGCCTGACAGTAGCAATATAAGGAGTAAAATAGAGCACAAGAATGGCTCCAAGCATTCCAGCCACCCCTACTAAGGCAGTGCAAAAAATCGCCAGGCCACGCAGTAATTGCGGTTGCTTCTTGCCCCGATAAATCGAGGTATAGCGAACCATTGCATCATCCAGGCCAAGGTTGAAGATGGATGAAACCAATGTCACAATAGCATAACCCAATATATATAACCCATAGAGACCGGGACCAAAGGCACGTTGGATCATGAAATTATTGCCGTATTTGAAAACATTGCCTACGATAGTACCTGCACCAACTATAGCCGCACTACTTGCCGCCCCTGATATCTCTGACTGCATAACCGGCGTTGATTGACCCTGCTGCTTTGATATGCCCTTGAGCACCATCATTGAGAAGGTCTCTTCCTTCTCGAACGCCGAAATGTCATTGTCTTCATCGACATCGAATCCAAAAGTTCCGGGCTTCCACGTCCCGCTTCGGTCGCTTACTTCACTCTTTCTGCGCTGCGCCGGTGGGGTGTTGATGACAGGAAGCAAGTATGTCTCCTGCATCGAATTGTTACCTGCTGTGAAAGTTGTACCATTCTTTGTTACGACTGCAGGAAGCGAGGCCGTCGTTTGTATCTTTGACTGAATCGGCGAAGGTGTTTGCTTGTGTAGCGTCCCATAACTGCCGTTGCCATTGCTTTTTACGGCTGTTAACGGGGCCATCATTTGCGTTTGCTTCAACTGAGTCGGCGAAGGTGTCTGCGTTTGCCGCGGCCCATAACTGCCATTGCCGTAGATCGCAGGGATATCAGCAGTCTCTTGCTTTGCAAAAACGTCGGTGAGGCCCAAGAACTGCTTTCGATGCTGAATTCGCTGTATGCGAGGCTGTGATGATCGTGGCCGATTGTCACTCATGCGATAATGCTACCTTCATAGGCATCGTACATTCCGACTTCAGGCAGATTAGACATATCCAAGATCACGCAAGCGATTGATTATCAGTTCTTCATCTTCACCAGAAAGCTCCTGGATCTCGATTGCAGAACGGATGGGGTGCGATTCAAGATAAGACGGATCGAATAAAGCACTGATAGCTGCTATTTCCTGTTCAGTAAGTTCTACACCAAGCGCATGCATCAACGTCGGGAATACACTCGTCAGCGAAGCATGTTCTGTGAGCACAACACCACGAGCCAGGACGGGAGCAGATACCAGTAGAAAACCTCCAAGTTGAGAAGGATGCATTCCCTCCGTAGCAGTCATACCAGGGTTGGGCGTTGTGAAGATACTATCGTCGAAATCTATCCGCGTGCTGTGCTCTGAGGGTGCGTACCCCGGTTTGAACAGGACAATCAAATCAGGCGCGCAAAAGAGATAATCAGTGGCATATAGCTCTTCTTTACGATACACCCTTTCGATAATAGGTTCACCAGTCTCGGTATCACACAATTTCACTGGTAACACCTTGACCAAAGTGTCACGCACTTCCTCGTAATCATTTTGCGGATACACTGCGCCTTGCGAATCACGCCCAAGTAGATTCACCCAGAGTTGGCCATGCCCTGCAAAGTAGGCAAGAGAGTTTGGCCAATTAATCTGGATACTTCCCTCGTCACGTTCGATGATACCCATCTCGGCCAGAAAGTTATTAACATTGACAAAATGCATGACATTGGCTGGCTGTGTATCCGAAAGCACTGCCAGTAGTCCTGTTTCTCCTACCCACTCATCTGCGATTTGCAGGGCTTCGGAGAGAGGGGACAAAGTTGATGTCGCACCTATCACACATTTCACGATCAAACAAGATGGTAACGAAGAATCCGATTGTGTCCAACGCTCTATACAATTGACAAGTTCCTCTGGCTTTGTCTCTTCATACATTGTCGCCCAACCTGCGGTACGCAGTACATCTGGCAGAAATTTTGGAATATCTCCCCGCCCTGAAGCTTCCTCTACAACTTTGTATCCACGAGGAACGATTGTGTCGAAGAATCCAAAGCTCGAGGGATCCTTGCCACTTAAAACCTGGTAGTGTTGGTTCTGCAGTCCTGTGATAGGTGATACGTCTAGTTCCACCATTGCACCGCATTCCATTAGCTTTTTCGCTTCAGGTAGAACACGAAAATCATCAAAACGTAAACCGCTCAACCAAATTATGATAGCTTTCTGTATTCCTTTAGTAGTGTTATTCACCCCTTTATTCTCCCCATTCAATGAAAATGTTTCTAGTACATTACAGCTTTATCAGATACCCGCTGCTATCTTTCCTGCATATCTCAACTTCTTTCGGGCTATTCTCCAAAGTTGATCTTTATAAAGGACACATCCCCAAATGATCCACGAAGTGAGCACCTGTGGAAGGTCATTAAAACCACCGATTTGTCGAGGCTGCAAGAAGAAAGAGCCAGCAAAGAAATCACCTATAGCCGACCCGCAAATCAGGCCCAGGCTGACCATTGCTAACATTCGGTCGAGACGCTGCTCTGATTCAACATAATAATGCACATCGAGCCAACTTAATACATTTTTGCCAGTTGTTATCTTCTGCACTTTCGAACGCCGGAACATTCGTATCGAGACAACGATTATAACCACAATAAAAGACAGGTAAAAGCATAAACCGATCGGACCAAGCTCCCCCAGTATCTGTAGAAACCCATTATGCGCCACTCCTAAACCTGTTTTGTTAAAATTACGTAAATACAATGGCAATTGCGTAAAACGTTGATCATAAGCCCAAAAATTACCCGGACCTACTCCTAACAAACGCTGTTTACTCCAGACACGTAGCGCATCTTGCCAGATGATAATGCGATAAGAATCAGCCGATTTCACCTGCTGCAACTTGGAAATTTCTGACTTCACTATTGGCAGGAATGGGAGCATGGCAATACAGCAGTAAACGAAGAGCCGCCGCGAATATGCAATTGTCATGACAGCCAAAGCCAGGCCTAACTCCAACCACCAGCTATTTTCGAGTGTGAGATAAACGCCTCCTAGACAACAAGCCAGGGCCAGAAAATAGATAAGGCGTCTTCGCCAGGTCGTGGCATATAAAAAGCGCGCATAGGCAAGCATTGCACCTAATGCCAACAATTGAGCTAAAGCACGCAAGTTCATCCACAAAATAGTTGGATCTGCGAAACGAAAAGTGTAAATGGTTGCGCCGATGCGCCTGAATTCGTAGAAAATGACTACCGCTGCTAGCACAGCAAGAATCATAAACGCACGCTGGACGTACTCAATCAGTCGCTCTTTTTTACTTACACAAATGGTCGTGACCAAAACGGTGATCAGTGGAAAGAAAAACAAAGCAACGCCAATGATCTCATCATAATAAATCGGGTTGTTATTGATCTTACGAGGTACGAGATGTGTCCAGGTGAACTGCACCATGATTTCGGAGACAAAGGCCATTAAGATGATCCCAAGCCAGGGCCATATTGACCAGAACGAAGGGAAGGCAGCTTCTCGTACATGAAAAATAACTTGCACAAGAAGTATTACAAAAATCAATATAATGAGTGGCTGCACAGGTGAAGCGCTGAGAGATTTTACCTGCAAAACCGCTGGAAAGAAAGCAGTTGCGAAAATGGCAACCAGAAGGATGCCCCAATCCACATACTTTACAACAAAAAAAAGCAATATTATTGCGCCCAGACCGCCAATGATGATCTTGGGGTCAGCCAGGAACATCGGAGCAAGGATTGCAGAGATCAAACCTGCTGCGATAATGAGCAAGAACCGGTACCACCAGAAGCCCGTAGCGCGTCTTATCTGAATCAGGCGGTGATATCTGCGTTGTTTACGCAGCTCCCTGGCAAGTTTTCCAGAAGATGCATTTCCATTCTCTGAGGAGGGAACAGCACCTTCTGAATAGATATCCGTAATTTGCATCGATCTTACTCTTCTCTAAACACTACACAGCTTAGACATCTCTATCTGCGTGGCATAAACAGTGGAGTTTGTGGATTTTTATTTGCATTCGCTGCACCATTTTGTGATGGTGGATATGCTGTAAGCTCCGACGGCATCGCTATACCATTCTTTGGTACTGACGGTAGTGCAACAGGAACAGCCCCATTCATAGAGGAATCGATTCCGTTCATTGGAGGAACAGTTGAATTGAAAGTAGCTACCTTTTCTCCTCTCTTATCGTAACCAGAAACATCTCCATTCCCATTGCCGTTACCTGGACTTGTGAGTGTCGACATAGATACCCTCTGCTCAGAATCTGAGTCGGAAGATGTAACAGATGCAAAGTAGCTATTTTTCTTACGACGAGGCATGCGATTCAAAATAACACCTGAGTGAGTATGAGTCAGGGTAGACAACATTTCTTTCGCTCGCAATAGTAATTTGAGCTTGTCATGCCTGGAGTCAAGTACCAGCGCGACCCCATCAACCATAGTAGCTAGCAAAAGGGCATCCGATCCGCTCAGCAAGGATGGTCCATCAATAATTATCAGATCGGTCTTCTTGCGCAATTGTGCCAGTATGCTGGGAAATTTCTTTCCCAGTAAAAGTGTAGGATCTTCCATCTTCTGGCCTCCAGGCAGAACCCATACACCTGGAATATTGCTGCGTACTACAACAGAATCGACAGGCTCAGCGCCTGTTCCTCTAAGCAGGCCAGCCAATCCTATACCTGTCGCTTTAGCGAGCGCCGCATTCTGTTTGATTTTACCATTCGAGAATAGACCTCCAAGGAAGGCCATACCGAGCTTTTCTTTCACACGGTCCTCGCCACGTAATCGATCATCAAGGAATATCATGAGGAACATGATCAGTGTACCGATCAAGATACCAACGACACCAGCAGCAGCTATAATCAGATTCCTCTTAGAGGATGATTGGACATCTATAGGTTTCGCTTGTTGTATTACGACGATATCACTATTGACAGTGGTTGGAAATTGATCAAACTGTGACTGTACGTTATTGATTTGCTGGTTGACGTTTTGCAGATCGTTGCTTGCCAGGATATAGCGTATATCAGTAGTATTTGCAATCTGCTGCATCGCTTGCTGGTCTGCACTTTTCTGCTTCACGTCAGCATTTAGTTGAGTTTGTAGTTTATTGCGCAGAACATTTAACTCCGCCTGGCGCTGAGATTGGATATAATTTTGAAACCCACTGGCAACAGCATTGGCCAAAAGAACACTATCATCCGCATTAGAGGTCGTAGCAGTGACAATTACAGTGGCAGAGGTCGTCGAAGGAACAGCGACAACATCCGCGAGGAGATCATCCGCAGTATAGTTCCTTTTCCTGACATCAGAGTTATTTGCTACGACATATTCCATCACCGAGCGGGATATCATCTCAGAAGCATAGTTAGTAGCTGCATCAAGGCTGTTCCCACCGGCCGCCTCACCTGGAATTGTGGTTCCCGGAGCGCCGACGGTAGCCAACATGATCGAGTTCACCACACTCGTTGAAGGGGTGATTTTTGCTAAATATACACCCCCTACCAATGCAATCACAAAAGCAACTAGAATGACCCAACTGTATTGTTTAATGCTAGGAAAGTAACGTTTCAACGAGCGTTCCCCCTTTACTTAAATATTAACTTTTCTCATCTTTTCATTACACTACATCATCAGAATTCACTTATGAAACACTATCTGAAAGATCAGTAATAATCATCCAGAAGCATAATAACCAGTTTCGTAGTGTACCATAGTGTAGCTTTTCTTCTCATAGGACATACTGTTAAAGTATGGTTATGATCTTCGATTTAAGGTTAAGATTTCGCAACCAACTCTCCCACCTTATCAAGCAGAAAGGAACACTTTCAGCATCACCGCCTGATTGATAAAAGCCGTATTGTTCTGCGTAGTCGAAAAAAATGCAATAACGCCTTCCTGAACTCCACGAGCATTGAGTGTATAATGAATTGCAACGCTAAAGGATCCACTTCCCGAGGTAACAGAAGAATGAAGATCACCCGTATTACCGACGGTAACGTAGGTGTTATCATAAAGGACTACTCGACCTAGAATGCTGCCACTAGCCACATAATTACCTTGCACATTGACCGGGCTGCTTATTTGAGTGCCAGACGTAGGACTGCTCAAAGATACGCTACCATTTGTCGATGCCACACTCGTAATTTCCAGTATATTAGTCGAGACCCCGTCAAGGTGATACAGAGTAGCATTAAAGCCGCCCCCACCAGTCCCATTATTGATAATCTGGACAATAATTGGATCAACCAGGTTATTTTTTACTACGGTCTTCGTCACATTTGCCCAGTGAAAGACACTCAATGCCAGGTGTTCAGCCACCAGAACACCCGACGTTCTCCAACTCTCATTTCCTGAAGCTCCTCCTTGCGAAACATAGAGTGCCTGAAACTTTTCAGCCTGATAGTGAGTTATATCAGGATAGAGGCCAGGAAAAAGTATCTGCAGGAATGCTGTCCCATTCCATTGATATTCTTTGAACAGGTTCGGGACAGCACTTGACAATCCATTTAGGCCAATCTCTGCCGTTGTGATAGTTCCCTTTGGACTGATCTGTGTATCACCGTCAATCAATCCCTGAACCTTGAGCCTTTGAACAGGTGTAGCGGACAAGTTATCATAGACATAAAAGTCCAGTTTTGCATCTGGAGTGTAATAGCGAACATTGACCAGCGCCTGTAGCAAACCATTACCTTCTAAATAACCACAGGTAACTTTCTGTACTTTGTTAACATTCGTACGTGTGCCAATTAGACTATCCCAGTTGATCGAAAGTGCAGGACAACCCACAACTTGGAGAGTGATCGTAGGTAGTTTTACAGCAGGAGTCGGTGTAGCAACCGCAGTAGGGGAATCAGTCAGCGTTGGTGTCCCTTCCGACCCACTCTGGCTGGGAGTAAAAAATGGATTGGTACACCCACTAAGCAAGATCAAGAAACTAAAGAGTAATAGAACCCCCGTTATCAACTGCCGTTCAAAATGCAAAAACCGCTGCCAAATTGAAATATATCGTCTGCTCTTCTCAGAGCGGCTTTCCATGACCTGTACCTCCGGGATGGTTTTTGACCACTATGTGTCCTCTCTACTACTTTTTTCAAACGACACATCTTCAGGCATGTAACATGGATAAAAGTGAATAGGACTCCTGTAATTTATTTTCAGCTGGTTAGCACTCTATAACCACAAGTACCAAATAATAACCATTTCATCACCATTCTTACACTTACTTTTCTTGTGCATCGACTATGCTGTAAAGCAAAGACATCTATTTATAGGGGGGATTTTTTGATCAACATGATGAACAGAAAGCCTATTCTTGTTACGGGTTCTCATCGTTCCGGCACTACTTGGGTCGGTAAGATGCTAGCTGCTTCCCCTTCTGTAGGATATATTCATGAGCCATTTAACTTAACGCATCGCCCAGGCATCTGCACAGCTAAATTTCCTTATTGGTTTACCTATATCACGAAGGAAAATGAAGCTCCTTACTATGAACCCTTGAATAATACTCTGGCATTCCGCTTCGATATTGCCGCCGAACTCCCTGCAATTCAGTCCATGAGGCATGTAGGTAGGATGCTCAAAAATTACAAAAACTTTTCTATGTACCACTACCGTAATGCAATCCCATTGATGAAAGATCCCATTGCACTTTTTTCATCTGAATGGCTTGCCACCACATTCGATATGAATATGATCGTGCTGATTAGACACCCTGCAGCATTCACAAGCAGCATCAGTAGACTGAATTGGACCCACAACTTCTCACATTTTTTGAATCAGCCCCTTCTAATGCGAGATTATCTTGCTCCATTTGAAGCAGAGATTCGCGCTTTCGCGGAAACGGAACACGATATCCTGGAACAGGGGACTTTACTTTGGAGAATCATTCATTATGTAATCCTTCAATACAAAGAAAGATACAAGGATTGGATATTCTTACGTCATGAAGATATTTCGACTGATCCTCTCCAACACTTTGAATATCTTTACAAAAGAATGAATCTAACTATGACAGACAAAGAAAAAAAGGTCATTGAAGACTACAGTAGTGAAGATAATCCTACCGAAGCTACGAAAGGTCATACCTTTGTGAAACGCAATAGCAAATCGAACATTAAAAGTTGGCGAAAGAAGTTTACAGAGCAAGAACTCAACAATTTGAGAACGCAGGTAGAGGAGATTTCACATAAATTCTATTCAGATGCAGATTGGTAAATAGGAGTCTTTAACCATGCGAACCATAAATAAACCTGGTCAGATTGAGTCAGACAAGACACAACAGCAACAAAAAGAGCCGGAAAAAGGTATTGTTGACAGGACGAAGCCTGTTGTCAGGCGCGTGGTACATGCCTGTTCACAAACCTATAGAGGTATGACTAGCTTTACACGCGTAATGCCAGATTTTTTAATTATCGGAGGGCAGCGATGTGGCACCTCTTCCCTCTACTATTATCTCACTGAGCAACATGGCATTAGTTCTGCTGCTACTAAAGAAGTGCATTACTTCGATGATTTCTTCACCAGAGGTATTCATTGGTATCGAGCACAATTTCCGACAAGCGCGTATAAATATTATGTTGAACATGTACGCAATCATCATTTCGTTTCTGGCGAAGCTTCCCCTTATTATATTTTCCACCCACATGCACCCAGACGCATTTCGGCGGTTTTGCCTCATATAAAGCTCATCCTTCTGCTTAGAAACCCGATTGATCGTGCGTATTCACAACATTGGCTTGAGGTCAAGGGGAGATACGAAACATTGTCTTTCGAGGAGGCGATTAAATACGAGCAGGAAAGAATCGCAGGTGAGCGCGAAAAAATGTTGAGCGATGAGCATTATCATAGTTTTAAGCACAGACGTCATACGTATCTGACCAGAGGCATCTATATAGACCAGATCGAGTATTGGCTGAACTTTTTTCCTAGAGAGCAGTTGTTGTTTCTTAAAACCGAAGACCTCTACACAACCCCCGCATCTATTGTAAGACAGACTTTGGAGTTTTTGGGAATCCCTGACACAGAAATAGATACGAATAGAGAATACAAAAAATATAAAGTTCCTAGTAAAACAGGCTTTAGAACGAAAGATTCGGCTCCAAAAATGGATCCAACTACCAGGCAGTACCTCGTTGAATACTTCAAACCACATAATATGCGTTTGTACGAATTTCTTGGAAGAAATCTCGCTTGGGATAGCTGAGTCACCACAATCAGAGAAACCTTAACCTGATTTCCATAATCGTAATGGTATCTTAACATTTTCTCTACCGACAACCCTCAAGTCTTTTGTTACACTATATCCATCGTTTAGAAGTTTTCTAAGGGGGAAATCTGTTTATGAATCCGATAACGGTTATCATGCCCAATCGTCAAGAAGAAGGTCTAGCTTCTCATACCGATGCGTATATCAATATTCCGCCGGGTGTTCCCATAACTGAGCCACTTAAAGTTGGTTTAATTCGTCAGCCTTCACTGTTCTATTTTCTTTCAAAGCGATTTATTGACATTTTCCTTTCTGTCTTTGGAATCATCGTGCTTATGCCAGTGTTCTTGCTAATCGCTCTATGCATTAAGCTTGGTGACAGGGGACCTGTACTCCATTTTAGGGAAATTATCGGGAAAAACGGCAGGCGTTTCCATGCGTTAAAGTTTCGCACTATGATAACTGACGCAGATATGTACCTGGCAAAGCATCCTGAACTGATGCAAAAATTCCAACAAAATATGAAGTTGGAGCGCGACCCACGTGTAACTCGTGTTGGTAGGTTTCTGCGAAAAACCGGCCTCGACGAATTGCCGCAGCTGTTCAATGTGTTGGTCGGGCAGATGTCACTGGTAGGTCCAAGGATCATTCATCCTAGTGAGCTGCCTCGATATGGTAACTACGCTCCAAAACGTCTCTCTGTGAAACCCGGGATCACTGGTTTGTGGCAGATCAGCGGCCGTCAGCACATCTCTTATGATGAGCGCGTTCAGCTTGATATGCGATATATCGATACTTGTTCGTTTGTCGTTGATTTCGCTATCCTTGTAAAGACGTTGAAAGTCTTCATCGTTCATACAGGAGCATAGTGAAACTTAGTTTGGAGGGAAAGAGTTATGAACACTCAGGTTACTCGTGCTAAGTACGAGGCACCAAAGCTTGAAGTTCAGCGTCTTCGTGACCTGCCTTCGGCACTGGCTCATTCGGGCAATACCAGCTCGGCCAATAGTAGCCAACATCGCTAGTGCGCCAGGAGTACCGTGATATGGTACTCCTGGTGCGGGTTGCAAGGGTGCATAGAAGACATCTATCTACCCTTGCTTCTTGTATGAGCAGGTAGAATGGCACCTCAGCATTTTGCATCACCCCCTATTCGACTTCACGGCCCAAATGAACAGGCTATGATTACCTCTCTTTATATTGAGGCTCTGCGCTCAGGTCAAGCACTTGCGTTTCGCGTTGTTAGCAACAGTATGGTTCCAACATTGCGCATCGGCGATACTGTATACATAGCACCAGCAACGGCAAAAGAGATTCGGATCGGTGATATTGCTGCCTTCGAGACGCCCTACGGATTAGTGATTCATCGTATTGTCAGGACTCAACAAACGGGAACATCAGTTCGCCTATTACAAATGGCTGATGTGGATCTGCATGCGAGCTGGGTCGAAGAGCATGCCATAATCGGGCGGGTCATCTCAGCACGCCGCCAAAACAGGGAGATACACTTGCAGCGCCCTATAGCCCAAAGGTGTAGCAAAATTACTGCCAGGTTACATTATCAGTTATACTTATGGAAAGCTTATAGACCTTTGAGAATAATTACACGTCTTTGCTTAGGTTGGGTAGTCCGCAGCGGTTACTTATGGATTCGATGCTGCTGCTCTAGCGTTGTAAATCTTGACGAAACATCTTCAACGTATCAACAATAATGCAGAATATGTATGGGAGGAAGACATGTTGAAACGAAATGGTGCTGTCCTTTGGCGGGAGCTTGATGGTGAGGCAGTATTACTTGATCCGGCTGAGGGTTGCACGTATAACCTGAATCGTGTTGGTACGTTGATCTGGAAATTACTTGATGGCAATCATACCAGCAACGATATTACTTCAGCGATCTGCCAGGAATTTGAAGTGGAACACGAGCGAGCGTTCCAAGATATGGAACATTTACTTGACGAGATGCGTAACCATAAGCTACTTCAAAGCGATGTTTCCTCAGCAAATACCACTGTATAAGCCTATGCCCAACAGCACATTACTTGATACACTCAATCAGACAGCTGCTAACTCACCTGGGCCTCTGTTTTGTAAAACTCTTTTTTTTCATGATGTGCGTATCACCTGTCAAACAAACCACCCTACAATACTGGCCATCTTAGATACCATGCTCGGAATATACCCAGAACCGACCAGCGTGAGAGGTGAGGTAACCTGCTTAATATTCTGCTATAACAATGCCTCGCAATTCCCAGTGCGACTACCTGCTGATAGAATATGCACTGAAGCTGTGCGCCTGTTAACCAAAACAAAATTGAGGTACTATCTAAGCACCGATTATACTACTCAATATCACCGTTATACGGCATTGCCTCCGGTCAATGAAGCCACGATTACAGTTATAAGCCCAGATGATAATATCGCGCTGATACAGCTCGAAATGCCAGAACGGTATCAGGCAAAGTTTTTACGCCGCTATGTCTTGTTAATAACGTTGGGTCAACTAACACGTCGCTTTGGCTTTGAACCCTGCCATGCCGCTGCCATTAGCGCTCCCTGGGATACCCAGCAAGGCGCACTGATCATTGGTGCATCAGGAAGCGGTAAAACAACACTCAGCCTGGGCTGCACCGTTGCGGGCAGTGGCCTGTTGGGGGATGATCTCATAATGCTCCGTATCGATGCTCACTTGATCAATGCCTACACAATCATGCGCGAGGTATCTGTACGCAGCGATTCCCTTGATCTCTGGCAAACTTTATCTTTTCTGCGAGCCTTCCCTGCGGATGATCGTGATAAACATTATTGTACTATTGAGGAGATACGAAACGGAGCTACCCGTATTCAAACCCCCATTCGTCTGCTCATTTTCACCTCACTCTCCACCGAAAAGAAGAGTAGACTCACTCCTCTCAGCAAAGCACGAACATTGCAAATGCTGGTTGATGAATGTTTGAGCAAAAAATATATGTATCCACAAGCACAGGAGCAGTTCTTTTCGCTGCTGTGCAAGCTGTCTGAACAAGCCAGGGGTTATCAACTCGCGATTGCACGTGGCGCTACCGATGGTCCAAGAATTGTACGATCGCTCTTCACAGGTAGTTCCTGATGAATGAACAACATTATCCTGATATCACAGAATATCCGCCACGCCGCCGCTTGTTCAGAGATGCCTTTCCCACTCCGTTGTTGGAAACGCCGCCACAGATCCCCCTGATCGATGAGCACACTGCAATCGATAGGCTTGACACTATGAAATTGCAGGCGGTGGGATGGGCTGTTGATCCACTGACCGCGAACAGAAAAACCGCAAAGTCCCTCTTCGTGCCTCCATTATCTTTTATCGATGACGAAGCAGACATCAGTGCATTTCATACCACCCTACTTCCATCTGTCAATACAGCGGCCTCCACGCTAGCAGGAGATAAACAAGCAGATCAACTCATTTATGCAAATACGACGTATGCTAGAAGGCTGGAAAGGCGTCGCCGGATCGAAGAAAAGAAGCTCAGTTGGAAGGATTTGCAGCAGTTCAGTCGCTTCGTGACTCCCTTCAAGTGGCAAATCGCGCTTATATTTTTCCTTACCGTCGGGGTTGGCCTGACAGCTCTCCCTATGCCGTTCATCTTTCGTTCAATGCTTGATCAGGTCTTCAATAAGCGCGACATAACCCTGTTCATCTGGTTACTGGCGATGTTGCTGGCAGTCATGCTCCTGGAAGAGTTATTACGCTTCCTCAATCGTAATTTGCAAGGATCATTAAGCCGATCAGCTAATCTCAATATTACCTACCAGTTTTACCGTCACATGCTGCGGTTACCGCTCTCGTTCTACCAGGGACTCAGCAGCACAGGTCAAATACTGAGCCGCTTGAACGAAGTAACCTCAGCGCAGCAAACCGTCATACAGGTAATCATCGATATTGCTGTCAACGGCATACTGGTGGTCATCTATCTAGGCGTTCTTTTCGTAACCGATTGGCGACTTACGCTGGCGATTCTTGGAATTGCCCCCTTTTATTTAGGAATAAACCTTTACTTTAATCGACGCATGCGCCAACTCAGTCGTACGTATTTAGAAAGCAATGCAATAATGAATGGCGCAATGTACGAGGGATTGACAGGTCTCAAAACTGTCAAAGCTCTTGCAGCAGAACACCGCTTCGGTCGCAAGATCAAAAAACTCATCATTAAGACCAATCAGATCTCGTTCCAGCGCACTATCTTCCAATCAGGAACCAGCCTGGGTACCGGTATAGTGCAGGCCCTGGGTGTGATTATCGTATTGAGCCTGGGAGGCTTTCTCGTGCTATCGAACGGAATGACAGGAGGAATGTTAGCCGCATTTATACTCGTTTTACGCGAGCTTGCTTCCCCAATAACGACACTCAATGGGTCCAACCAACAGGTGCAAGCAGCGGCAGTGGCCATAGATCGTCTATTTGAACTCCTCAATCAACCGGAAGAGGCTGAGGCAGAAAAAGGATTGGAACTCCCGTATGTCCGAGGAGCCGTTACCTTAGAGCACGTTCATTTCTCGTATACACGAGGACTCGAAGTGCTCCACGATATCAACCTTTCTGTTAGAGAAGGCACAACTGTTGCCTTTGTGGGACGTAGTGGAGCGGGGAAAACTACTATTGCCAACTTGCTGATGCGCTTTTACCAGCCCGATAGCGGTCGCCTGACTATCGACGGCTATGATCTGCGTGATCTGAAGATTGATAGTTTACGCTCCCAGTTTGGCGTTATCCTGCAAGATGACTCGCTTTTTAGCGGGACCATTGAGGAAAATTTGATCTTTGGACTTCTGCGTAAAGTCTCTTATCCAGAACTGGAAGAAGCTGCTCGCAGCGCCAATATCCTCGACTATATACAGGCACAGCCTCTTGGCTTCAAAACCATCCTGCACGAGCGAGGCCAGAGCTTATCGGGAGGGCAACGTCAACGTCTCGCAATTGCCCGGATGTTTCTGCGTCAACCCAAGGTTCTGA
>WNGJ01005352.1_pt1 | contig 30951 bp, 28 predicted proteins | sample 5400611 | NCBI WGS metagenome assembly WNGJ01 (sample SAMN13153375, study PRJNA577476) | soil metagenome | isolation source: 40 cm soil or saprolite under Garry oak tree replicate 1 | place: USA:California | collected 2016-06-15
CCGGCAGATTAAGGTCTAGCAAGATGAGATCGATATCGGGATGCTGTTGACCGCGCTAAGCTGGCTTTCAATCTTGGAGGGATGAGTTGATACGACGGCGCGAATTCATCGCGGGGGTTAGCGCTGCGGCGACGCCGGTCCTGTGGCCTCTGGCGGCCCACGCGAAGCCGCCGGGTATTCCGGTGATCGGATTTCTCGATCCCACTTCGCCCGAAGCCTCCAAGGTGATCATATCTGAATTCCGGAGAGGCCTCAAAGAGGCAGGGTATGTCGAAGGTCAAAATGTGGCCATCGAATTCCGCTGGGGGAATGGTCGGCCTTCTATCCTGCCGAAGCTGGCCTCCGATCTCGTCCGCCTCCAAGTAGCCGTGATAGTTGCATCCGGTGGGATAGATTCGCAACGCGCCGCGAAGGCCGCCACTTCGACCATTCCGATTGTTATAATGGGCGGTACTGATCCAGTTAAATACGGCCTCGTTGACAGCCTGAGCCGGCCGGGGGGCAACATCACGGGAGTGACCCACCTCATTAACGAGCTTGCCGGCAAGCGGCTCGATCTCCTGCTTAAATTGGTGCCTCAGGCGACAACTGTCGGCTATCTTGTCGTCGGTCCAGCTGATGAGGTGCAGCGTGGCTTTACTGATGCACTGTTGGCAGCCGCGCGCGTTCACGGACGACAGATCATAGTCCTGGAATGTCGCGACGTGTCCGACTTCGACAAAGCATTCGCGACTATGATCGAGCGCCAGGCGGGCGGAGCCGTCGTCAGTGCCTTTCCACTTGCCCTCAACAATCGCGAGAAAATTGTAGCGTTGGCGGCACACCACAAAATTCCGGCAATCTATGCGCAAAACCAATACGTCAATGACGGCGGCTTGATGAGTTACAGCGTGGTTCGCTTCGCTCGCCCAGTCGCGATCCGGTATGTCGCGCGCATTCTCAACGGTGCGAGGCCTGCCGACCTGCCTATCGAGCAGCCAACCAACTTCAGGCTTGTTATCAACTTGAAGACCGCTAAAGCGCTCGGTCTCGAAATTCCTCCGGCGCTTCTCGCCTTGGTCGATGCGGTGATCGAATAGCGGGCTCGCTGCACGTCGAGCAACAGCGGGCAAGCCACATCTTGCTAGGCTTCATCCGCAGCCCGGCCGCTCCGCCGTCATCCTAACGGACCAATCCCTCAGGATTAACCCACACGGACGATGTGGGGACGCATCAGTATCTGCGTCAAAAACCTTTGCTTAGCAGCAACTTGCTTCGGTCGCGGCAACTAGCTCTCGGTCGCAGTATCAATCCTCCTGGCTGATTTACGTGGCGCGGCGACACGGACATGATGGCCTCATTCAATCGACCCTGTGAACGGTGCTGGTGTTGAAACCGACTGAACAAATCCGTTCCACGAATTCCAGCTGCCAAAGTCCGAAGTGGGTCAGATTCGGCCGAAGGAGAGGTCGTCATGAAGATTCGTTTATCGATCGTAGCTATCGCAGCCATCATGCTCGATGGAGCCGGTGCGGCAGCTGCAGAGCTTCCAACCTTTGAATTGATGGGCTTTCCGATCACGGGCCACCAGGTTGCGGTGCTGGGGGCGGCCCATGTTCAAGAGCGGTCACCTACCCCCACGCTCACGCTAGGCGGTATGCCGGCCTCTCCGCATCAGGTGATGGTCTTGACACCGCGCCCGAGAATAACCGACGGGGCGCAGGCTGCGAATCTGACCAAAGCGGGAGAAACGGGCTTGGCCGCTGGGCGTAAGCCTTGAGGGCAGGACCAAAGGCGCAATAAGCGTAGTGCATTGCGCCATTTCGGTGCGAGGGCCGCGTGACGCTGCCAAAGTCCCCCCTGCCTGAGTCCATGCCCGCCAATCGTTGCCGCCATGCCGACTTGTCGCGTGCCTTTGTGCCCAGCGGATGCGGGTTCTTCACCGTCAATCTGTTGACGCGGCGCAATGTGCTGCGCTTATTGCGCCCTACGGCATGTCCGTTCCGGGTCAAGCGGACCATTTCCAGGTCATGGATTTGCGACCGACGGCAGCTCCCATCGCAATTCACCGACCGCGATCACCGCCTCGGTGCGATTCGTCACGTTCAAGGCCTTGAGAATGGCTCGGACATGAGTCTTCACCGTCGGTTCTGCGAGATTGAGCACCCGGCAGATCGCCTTGTTGCTTTTGCCCTGCATCATGAGGGCGAGCACATCGACCTGCCGCTCGGTAAGGCCGAGATCGGCGGGCGAAACCGCGGCTTGACCTGGTCGGCCGATGCGAGCGTCACCAGGTGCGGGTGGCTGCGGCACCGCGGGCGGCGACTCCAGTCGCGAAAGGGCTTGCGGCGGAACGTAGACGCCGCCGGAAAAAACCAGCTGCAGCGCGCTGAGGATGACTTTCCGCGGAGCGGATTTCGGAATAAATCCGAGCGCCCCGAGGTCGAGCGCCCGCACAACGTTGTCACGATCTTGATGTGCGGAGATGACGACGACGGAAATCGAGGGATAAGACTTGCGAAGATCGGCGAGTACGCTGAAACCGTCCCGGTCGGGCAGGTTAAGGTCAAGCAAGATGAGATCGGCATCGGGATGCCGTTCGACGAACTGCATGGTCTCGTGACCGTCCGACGCTTCGAAAATGGCGGCTTCGCTCTCCAGCTCTTTCAAAGCCCCACGCAACGCGTCGCGTAGCAGCACGTGATCGTCGACCAAAAGAATCTTCATGGCGGGGTCCCTTTGGCCAGCCGCGCTGCCGTCATTCTAAAGGACCAATCCCTCAGGACCAACCTCCAACTGCTTACCAGGATCGAGACACGTGCCGCCGCGGCAATGCGCGAAACTGCCGGCCATTTCATGATACCCTTCGTTTTCGTGCGGGGATCCCGCGGGAGGCTTTGGTGACGCCGGACGTTAAGCGACGCAAATGCTTGGCCATGCTTGGCAGTGCGCTCGCCTGGCCGTTGGCGGCGCGCGCCCAACAGACCCAAAGGGCGCGGAATCGTTCCTCCTGCGTGCCGACGAGGTGATCGAAATGACCGATCATCCGAACAAGACCCCTCGCGGTCCCTGTTCGCCTGTCTCCCGCTTGCGAGCGGCTGGCGGCAGATCAATGGGCCGCTGTTCCGCAAATATGTGGCGCTGTTCGTCGCCGTCGTGTGCGTCGTGCTGCTTGCCAACGGCCTGTTCGAGATCGGCTTTGCCTACCAGGAGCACAAGGCTTCGCTCATCCGCATTCAGCGCGAGCAGGCCGAAGCCGCGGCAGCCAAGATTGGCCAGTTCATCAAGGAGATCGAAAGCCAGGTCGGCTTCGCCATGGACGTGGTGGCAAGCCAGGCCGACTTTTCCAAGGAGCCCAAATTCACCGAGGCCGTGGCGAAGAAGGTCTATTACGGACCCGTCTATTTCCGTCGCGAATCCGAGCCCTACATGACGCTGGCGCTCGCCGGCACCCGCCGCGACGCCGGCGTCAGCGTCGCCGAGGTCAACCTCAAGCTGACCTGGGATGTGGTGACGGGGATCAAGGTCGGCGAGCGCGGGCAGGCCTATGTGATCGATGCGCAGGGGCGCCTCATCGCCCATCCGGACATCAGCCTCGTGCTGCGCAATACCGACATGACCCGGCTCGCCCAGGTCGCGGCGGCGCGCGCCGCGGGGGCGGGCGTGCCGGTCGAACCCGTGCAGGTCGCAAAGGACGTGCGCCGCCGCGAGGTGCTGACCGCCTACGCGCCGGTAGCGCCGCTCGGTTGGCTGATGTTCGTCGAGTTGCCGGCCGACGAGGCCTATGGGCCGCTCTACGATGCGATCTGGCGTTCCGCCGCGCTGCTGCTGGCGGGCCTTGCGCTCGCATTCCTGTCGAGCCTCTTCCTCGCGCGGCGCATGGTGGTTCCGATCCAGGCCATGCGGGTCGGCGCCGCCCGCATCGGCAGCGGCGACCTCACGCAGCGCATCTCCATCAAGACCGGCGACGAGCTTGAAGCGCTCGCCGACCAGTTCAACCGCATGGCCGCCCAATTGCAGGATTCCTACGCCGGCCTGGAGCGCAAGGTCGAGGAGCGCACCCACCAGCTCGAACTCGCCAACCTGGCGAAATCCCGCTTTCTCGCCGCTGCCAGCCATGATCTGCGGCAGCCCGTGCAGGCGCTGGGCCTGTTCGTGGAGCAATTGCACGGCCACATGAAGTCCGCCGAAGGCGGCCGGCTGGTCAAGCGGATCGACGCGGCGGTGGCGGCGATGAACGAACTCTTCAACGCGCTGCTCGACATTTCGCGGCTCGACGCCGGCGTGCTCAACACCGAGATTGCGGAGTTTCCCGTGGCAGGGGTGCTCAAGAGAATCGAAAGCACCTTCGCGGCGGCGGCGCGCGAAAAAGAACTGTCGTTCCGCCTGGTGTCGAGCAGCGCCTGGGTGCGCAGCGATCCGATTCTCCTGGAGCGGATCTTGCTCAACCTCGTCTCCAACGCCATCCGCTACACCGCCGTCGGCGGCGTGGTGGTCGGCTGCCGCCGGCGCGGCGACACCGTGCGCGTCGAGGTGTGGGACAGCGGTCCTGGAATTCCAGAGGATCAGCGGCGGAACATTTTCGGCGAATTCTATCGGCTTGCGGGGCGCAACACCCATGGCGGCCTCGGCCTTGGTCTCGCCATCGTCGATCGCCTGTGCGGCCTGCTCGCCCATCCCATCGAACTCACCTCAGCTGTGGGCAAGGGCTCGCGGTTTTCAATCACGGTGCCGTTGGCCATTGCACAGGCCACCGCTGTTGAGACGCACGACGCGCCGCCGATTGCAGCTGACGTGTCCAGCGGCAAGCTCGTCGTCGTGATCGACGACGATCCGCTGGTGCTGGACGGAATGGGCGGGCTGCTGCGCAATTGGGGCTGCCGGGTCGTGAGTGCCGCCTCGCCCGATGACATCCTCGCCGGACTGGCCGGCCACGACGTGCCCGATCTCATCATTTCCGATTATCGCCTTGGTGACGGGCATTCCGGCATCAACGCGATCGACGAATTGCGCGCGTCGTTCGGGGCGCCGATCCCCGCCTTCCTCATCAGCGGCGACACCGCGCCCGAGCGGCTGCGCGAGGCGCAGGAAAGCGGCCATCACATGCTGCACAAACCGGTCCGCCCGATGAAACTGCGCGCCATGGTGAGCCAGCTGCTGCGGAGCGACAGCATAGCTGGCGCGGCATAACGTTCGAGAAAATTACCGCACCCGGCGCGTCGGCATCACCTCGCGTCCGGGCTTTCCGCGACGTGTTCGAGTTCCTCCCTTTCGACTGCCTCCAGGGCATTCGCCGAAGGACAGGTCAAGGTCCAGACGACGCCGGAAGGCGCATAGTCAAGGTGGACCTCGCCCTGGACGCTGCGCTTCGCCATCGCGTTGACGACCGTGCTGCCAAAGCCTCGATGCGTCGGCATGGACACCGGCGGGCCACCACGCTCGGTCCAGTTCATGGCGAAGGTATTGCCGTCGAGCCGCCAGCTGACCTCGATCGAGCCGGTCTCGGTCGAGAGCGCCCCGTACTTGCTGGCATTGGTGGCGAGTTCGTGCAGCGCGAGCCCCACGGCTTGCGCTGCCGCCGCATTGAAGCGCAGCTTTGGGCCGTGCATCGTGATTCGAGAACCCATGAGATCCGCAAACGCCGCCAGCTGAGCGCGCACCAGGTCCGCAATGTCCACGCCGCCCCACTCGTTGCGCACCAGCAGGTCCTGGTTGGCCGAGAGCGCCTGGAGGCGCTCGGTGAAGCGTGAGAGAAAGTCTTTGGGGCTTTTGGCCGCGGTCTGATTGGAGATCGCCTGCACGACGGTGAGCATGTTCTTGGCGCGGTGATTGACCTCGCGCATCAGGAGATCAAGGTGCTCCTCGTGGCGCTTGCGGTCGCTGATGTCGCGGGTGACGGTCGCCAGCTGGTTGGGGCTTCCTTTGCGGTCGAGAAGCAGGAAGGTTGAACAGATCACGTCGATCAGTTCGCCGGATGTCAGGTTCCGAAGCTTCATTTCCGCCGAAGCATGGCCGCTCTGGCGAACCGCCGGGATGAACGTGTTGGTGAAATAGTCGAGCGACTCCGGCGCGACATACTCGTTGAAATGCAAGTCGCGCTCCGGGCCGAGCCCGATCATCCGCTTGGCGGCGGAATTCATGTAGATGATGTGCCCGTCGAGGTCGGCCGTACCGACGAAGTCGTCTGAGCGTTCAATCAGTTGAACGAGATCGTCCCGGGCCTGTTCGACGCGTGCCAGCGCCTCTGCGCGTTCGGCGCGAATGCGCGCGACCTCGGCCTCGTTTTGTGCCCGGCGACGGTCCTCGACTGCGCTTTGCCATCGACGAGACATGCCATAAGTCAGCCCCGAGGCCAAAAGGGTCACGAGCCCGAAAGGAACGATCTGACGCAGCCACGCTGCACGAATCAGGACGAAATCCAGGCCATAGATCGCATAGACGGGATAATGCCCGACCTTGCGAAACTGCCATAAGCGTTCGACGCCATCGACGCCTGAGGGCGCAATTGTGCCGGCCTTGGCCTCGCCGCCTATGAGTCGCAACGTCACGCCGTCTTCGTGCAATCGGAATCCGACGGGATTGGCGAGGGGCGGATTCAAGACCAGCGCCATCCCGTCGGCCCGGGTGAGCGTCAAGGCGTCGCGCGGTGACGCTTGCACTTCGGTGATCTGCATGAACGAGTCGATCGACATTTGCGCGACGGCGATGATGCCCGTCGAGGGATCGGAGCGGCTGATCGTGAAGCCGATGCCGCCAACCGGCGTCGCGCTGACGACCTCACCGATATATGTGCTTTGGTAACCGGCGCGGTGCGCCTTGAGATAGTCGCGCTGCGAGAAGTCCAGCTCCGGCGCCGGGAAGCCTCGGCTCCAGGCGATCACACGCCCGGTGTCGGAGCGCACCAGGGCGATGGCCTCCGAGGTGTGGGTATGTTTATCGATCTGCGACATGAATACATGAACTGAGCGGTCGGCAGCCATATCGGCGGCGTTGCGCCCCTTCACGTGGTCAAGCACCGCTTCAAGCGCGGTCTCCTGGATTTCGAACACCCGCTGCGCGTATTCCGAGAGTGAGGCCGCGGTTCGCTCGGCGCTCGCGCTGGCGTCCGCCTCAATGTTGCGCCAACTCCACCATGCAAACAGCGCGAAAATCAGGAGCGGCACAAAGAATTGCGACAGGAACAGCAGAAAATCGCCCCTGCGTGCTGACAACTGGCCTTGGATCAGCACAGCGGCGCAGATCGCGATCAACGCAGCGACTGTCGGGAGCGCGATGGAGCCGACGGGGAGAAATGAAGATACATCGACACCAAGAAGGTGGTTCAGAAGCGCGGCTGCTCCGATGACGCCGGCGCCCGCGGCCAGGAAGCGTGCAGTATCCGTCAGCCGCGAAATTGGCAGCAAGGCGGCGGCACTCGCGGCCAGCAGCACGGCGAGCGCGGTAACGGGCGACATGCGGAAATAGGCGGGGGTCGGGCCCGGCCCCCCGGCGGCTGGCGCGAGCAAGGATTCCAGCCGAAGGTCGAACCCGCCGAACTCTTGGATGAGGCTCGATGCGCCCAGAAGAGCAGCAATCGCGCCGAAGGCGATCCGCCAGGGCGGCCCCAGCGGGAGCTGCGGGAGGACGGCCGCGGCAATCAAGATCACGGCCAGCGCCGTGACCGGCTTCATGGTCAGATCCGGCCCCCAGTTCGTTTCCGGGAGAAGGCCCGCTAACCAGCCGACCAGCGTGATGAAACCAAGTAATCCCGCGCCGCCGGATGCCGCACTAGCAGCCACCCGGAGAACGCCTAATGGAGGTCCGCCGTTTTGTGCGAGCAGTCCGGATTGAGCTTTACGCATCCTGGTGTGCAACACCTAAAGGTCTTCTGTTGCTCTATTCTGTATAGCTCAAGTGATTTTTTATGTATGTCAATTCAGCGCAAGTTTTATCTAGTATCCAGACCGCAGTTCTTCTTTTTATTTCTTTATTGTTCCATAAACAAATCGTGATTGTCGGCGTTCCTGCGACGATTGGAACGGGTGGTGCGTCAAAATGACTCGAAGATAACGTAAGGCAGCGCGTCGCGCCGGACGTGGAGTCGATCTGCTGGCGCCGGAACCACAGCATCGCCGAACATTATAGACTATGCTAACCAGGATCTTCGCGGGTCCCGCTCCGAACTCGTCTCCCAACAATTTCGAAAGTTGCGACTAACGTGAGAATTGATCAGCCGATCGCGATTATCGCCGCTATCATCGGCGCCACTCTCGCCGTCATCTCCATGAGTAACGGCGCCGCTGCGCAATCGCTGCACGACGAGGCCCCGACCGCCTGCCAGATGCGCCTGTCGTCCGATCGCGCCGTCTTCAAGCCGCTCGGCGAGCTTGGAGGCCCCGCCGGGTGCGGCGGGCCCGATGTCATCTACCTGGAACGGATCATCCTGGCGGATCGCACCGAAGTCGCGATCGAGCCGCCCGCCACGTTGCGGTGCGAGACGGCGGAGGCGATCGTGTCTTTCGTGCGTCAGGACCTGGCGCCGGCCGCAGCCGCCATGGGGTCGGCGCTGAGCGCGATCGAGAACTTCGATTCCTATGACTGCCGTGGCCGCAATCGCGTTGCGGGCGCCAAGTTGAGCGAGCACGGTCTCGCCAACGCGCTCGACATTCGCTCGGTCAGGCTCAAGGACGGCCGCGTGGTGCGGCCGGCCGATTCGGGTGCGCCGCCGGAGTTTCGGATCGCCATGAAGGCCGCCGCCTGCAATCGCTTTGCGACCGTGCTCGGCCCGGGCTCGGACGGATATCACGAGGACCACATCCATATCGATCGCATCGAACGGCGCGGCGGATATCGGCTTTGCCAATGGGACTTGCATGACAGGGCGCAGACCTATGCGTTGCAGTCGGTCGGGGCCTCTTCCCGCGGGGGTGCTGCGGCCTTACCGGCTCTTGTACCGTTGCCGCGGCCCCGCCCGTTCGTGGCCGCCCGTGCGCGCGCCGTATCCCTGCCAGACGAAAGCCGCCCCTGATGAATGTGCTTACCAATCTCGCGGTTCGCGACATCGAAACACTGGTCCATCCCTACACCAATCTGGCGACATTCCGCGATGTCGGGCCCCTGGTCATCGAGCGCGCTCGGGGCGTTTACGTCTACGATACCGAAGGCAAGGAGTACATCGAGGGCATGGCGGGCCTGTGGTGCACCGCGCTCGGCTACGGCAACGAGGAACTGATCGAGGCAGCTGGCGCATCTGTTCACCGGCCGCAGCCATGATCCGGCGATCGAGCTCGCCGAGAAGCTCAAAGAGATCGCTCCGGTTCCGGTCTCCAAGGTTTTCTTCTGCAGTTCCGGCTCCGAGGCTAACGATACCCAGATGAAGCTCGTCTGGTATATGAACAACGCGCTCGGCCGGCCCAGGAAGAAAAAGATCGTGAGCCGCCAGCGCGCCTATCATGGCGTTACGATCGCGGCGGCGTCGCTCACCGGCCTGCCGAATAATCATACCGACTTCGATCTGCCGATTGCGGGCGTCGTCCACGCCGATTGCCCGCATTACTACCGCGATGCGATCGAGGGCGAGAGCGAGGAGGAATTCGCGACCCGATTGGCGGTGCAACTCGAAGAATTGATTCTCCGCGAGGACCCCGAAACCATCGCGGCCTTCATAGCCGAGCCCGTGATGGGCGCCGGCGGCGTCGTCGTGCCGCCCGCGACATATTTCGCCAAGATCATGCAGGTGTGCGAGAAGTATGATCTCCTGATGATCGCCGACGAAGTCATCACCGGCTTCGGCCGGCTCGGCCGCATGTTCGGCAGCGAGGTGGTCGGCTATCGGCCGCACACGATCTCGATCGCGAAGGCATTGTCGTCGGCCTATCTGCCGATCGCCGGCGTGCTGGTGCCGTCGCGCATGTATGAGGCGCTGGTCGACGAGAGCCGCAAGATCGGCGCCTTCGGTCACGGCTTTACATATTCGGGTCATCCGGTGGCGGCGGCCGTCGCGCTCAAGACGCTTGAAATCTTCGCCCGCGACCGCATCGTTGATAAAGCGGCGGCGCTGATTCCGCAGTTCCGCGACGGCCTGAAGCTACTGGGCCAGCACCCCCTTGTGGGTGAGGCGCGCGGTCTCGGGTTGATGGGCGGGATCGAACTTGTGGCCGACAAGCGCACCAAACGCGCCTTCGATCCCAAGCTCGGCGTGGCGATGCAGTGCGTCGCCGCGGCCCAGGCGGAAGGCCTGATCGTGCGCGCATTGATCGGCGACACAGTTTCGCTTTGTCCCCCGCTGATTATTTCGGCGCAGGAGCTCGGTCTGTTGTTCGAGCGACTGGGCCGCGCTCTCGACAGAACGCTCGCCTGGGCGAAAAGCCAGGGGCTGGTGACTGCGTCGGGGTAGCGGGTCCATTTCACTGCGTCATCCCGGGACGCGGGCTCTTGCCCGCGAGCCCGGAATCCATGACCACGGACCGAGGCTATGGATTCCGGGCTCGCCACCTGACGGTGGCGCCCCGGAATGACAGAACTCGGGATATGATCGGTTTCGGCCGCTCCTATAGCTGCCGACTGCGGATCCGTCGACGCTCTATTCCCGTCCCGTCCCGCCGGTGAGCGCCAGCTTGGAACTGTAGGGCGAATCACCCTGACCGGACGCCAGCACGACCACCGGGCTGCCGAGCTTCACCCGGCTGTAGAGGTCGATCGCGTTCTCGTTGGTGAGGCGGATGCAGCCCGACGAGATCGCCTGGCCGATATATTCCGGCTGGTTGGTGCCGTGGATCCGGTACAGCGTATCCTTGCCATTGGCATAGAGATACAAGGCGCGCGCACCCATGGGGTTCTGCGGGCCACCCGGCACGAACGCCGGCAACGGATCAAGGCGCTGATGTTCTCCGGCGGTCGGGGTCCAACTCGGCCACTCAGTCATGCTGCCGACCTTGGCGACGCCGGACCAGCCCTGCGCCTCCTCCCCGACGGTAACGCCGTAGCGGATTGCCTTGCGGTCCGGCTGGACAAAGTAAAGATAGCGATTGTCGGTATCGATGACGATCGTTCCGGGCGCTTCCCGGCGGTGATAGTCAACGATATGGCGCTGGAACGGTTCGGGAATTCTGGCCTGAGCGTACGGCGCCCTGGCAAGCAATTCCTTGTCGCGCGGCTTCAGCGATGCAGTCGGCGCTGGCTCCAAAGTAGTCTGGATACATCCGCTGAGCAGCAATCCAACACCAAGGACCACGAACTTCCAAGACGCCATCACCCACCCCTCGCTGTAAAGCCACAATTTCAACTATCACACTTAAAGAATACTGGAACCTTATGTTTGATTCCAGTTTTACGGTATCTTCACCGTGTTCAATCGGCAAATCTGTTGCAACTATGCACCACATGAACTAAGCAATTGAATTATCTAACAAAAAGGCTCGGAAATGCTCTCTGTCAACGTGCCCTGCGGCGCTACCCTCGAACGCACCAATTTTGACGACGGCGGCAAGCTCCCAGACCGCGCCGTGTGGCTCGACCTGCATTCTCCGACCCCGGCAGAGAACAAGCTGGTCGAGCGCGTGCTCGGCATCGCGCTGCCGACCCGCGAGGAAATGCAGGAGATTGAGGTGACCAGCCGGCTCTATGTGGAGAATAGCGCGCGGTTCATGACGGCAACGCTGATGTGCCATTCCGACACCGACGTTCCGCGCACCACTCCCGTGACTTTCATCCTGTCGGGGCATCGCCTCGTTACCATGCGGTACGACGAGCCCAAGCCCTTCGCCATTGTGGGCGCCAAGCTGGCGCGCCTGTGTCCGCCGAACATTACCGGCGAGACGGTGCTGATGGATCTGCTCGACGCCGTGATCGACCGCGCCGCCGACATCCTGGAGAGGATTGGCAGCGACGTCGACGGCATCTCCCACGCGATTCTGGAATCCGAAGGCGGCGTGATGAGCCGGGGCCAACGTTTCAAGGAGATGCTCAAATCGATCGGGCGCCGCGGCGACCATACCTCAAAGGTGCGCGAGAGCCTGGTCTCGATCGGGCGGCTTTTGCTCTATCTCGCCGCCGAGGCCGACACCATGAAATGGGCGAAAGACCAACGCGCCGCCATCAAGGGCATGCAGCGCGACGTGCAATCGCTGTCCGACCATGCCACTTATCTTTCGCAGAAGATCAGTTTTCTGCTCGACGCCATGCTGGGCGTGGTCAGCCTGGAGCAGAACAACATCATCAAGATCTTCTCCGTCGCTGCCGTGGTGTTCATGCCCCCCACCCTGGTCGCCTCGATCTACGGAATGAACTTCAAGCACATGCCGGAACTCGATTTCGAGTTCGGCTATCCGCTCGCCCTCGTCCTGATGCTGCTCGCGGCCGTGCTGCCGTATTTCTTCTTCCGGTGGATGAAGTGGCTGTAGGGCGCCGGGACCGCGGGCGTCCCGCTCGCGGGACGTGCAAGATACCTCACACGTACTGCCCCCCATTGATGTGCACCTCCGCCCCGTTCACATATGACGACACCTCCGTGCACAGCACATAGATGATCTTCGCCACTTCATCCGTGGTGCCGAGCCGGCGCAGCGGAATCTGCGCGACGATCTTGTCGGTCCCGGGCGACAGGATCGCGGTGTCGATCTCGCCGGGCGCAATCGCGTTGACGCGGATGCCGCGGGGGCCGAAATCGGACGCCATTTCGCGGGTGAGGGAGGCAAGCGCGGCCTTCGAGGTCGCGTAGGCGGAGCCCGCGAACGGATGGACGTGGGAGCCGGCAATCGAGGTAACGTTGACGACTGCGCCTCTGGCGGCCTCAAGCTCTTCCACCAGGCCGCGGGCCAGCATGATGGGGGCGAAGAAGTTCACCTGGAACACCTGCTGCCACACCGCATAAGTGGTGTCCATCGTGCCCATGCGGCTGCCGCCCTTGCCCTTCGGGGAAATCCCCGCATTGTTGACAAGCGCGTGCAGCTCGCCGCCGAGGCGCTGCTTGATTTCCTCAATGGCGCCGAGCGTACTCTCCGGGTCGGCGAGGTCGACCTGGATGTGGTCCTCCGGTCCCATCGCCCATGGACAGTTTTCCGGGAAAGCGTGCCGCGAGCAGGTGATGACGCGCCATCCGGCGGCGGCGAAGCGCTTCACGGTGGCATGGCCGATGCCGCGGCTTGCTCCGGTGAGAAGCAACGTGCGCCGCGGCTGATTCGAGGCGGGTGCGTTCGGCATGACGTCGACCTGATGTTCCCCTTCTGCAATTCTGCCGGCATTATATAGGGGTTGCGCGTCACCGTCGCCCTATGGATAAAGCCGCGTTTTCGTCCAGGCCGCCCCTACCTCCGCCCGGCGAAACTCAATGCGGTCATGCAGGCGGAACGGCCGCTCGTGCCAGAATTCCATCACGGTGGGTACGACGCGGTAGCCGGTCCAGAATGGCGGCCGCGGCACCGGCCCGACGGCGAATTGGGCGGCTTTGAGCGCGATCGCCTTTTCGAAGGCGTAGCGGCTTTCGAGGGGGCTCGACTGCTTGCTGGCCCAGGCGCCGATCTGGGAGGAGCGCGGGCGGCTCGCGAAATAGATGTCGGCTTCGGCCACGCTCACGGTTGCCACCGTGCCGCGCAGACGAACCTGGCGGCGCAACGATTTCCAGTAAAAAGCAAGGCTCGCTGTGGGGTTTGCGGCCAGTTCGCGGCCTTTCTGGCTGTCCTCGTTGGAATAGAACACGAAGCCGCGCTCGTCGAAACCCTTGAGCAGCACCATGCGGACATTGGGCAGTCCGTCGGCATCGACGGTGGCGAGCGCCATGGCGTCCGGATCGCTGGGCTCGGCGTTCTTTGCGTCCTCGAACCATGCGGCGAACAGCCGTAGCGGCTCATCGGCCTCAGTAAAATCACCACTCCTTAACCTGCTCGGGTGTTCAATCGGGACGGTGTCGGACATTTTTCGGGGACTTCCTGGTGACCGGTCTTGTGCCGCGTCCTGCGTACCGCGTTGCGTGCCGTGGGTCCGGTTATAGTATATGTATGGGATCTCGCCTATGGTCGGCGCTCCGCCGGCATTTATGCTGGCGATACGCTGCGCGCCGAGATCCCCTCCCTACCCTCCCCGGCCTGCGGGGGAGGGAAGGGTGGGGGATGTCGGGTTGGCTGCGGACGGTCGCCACCTTAAGCGTTGGGCTCCTCGCCGGGGCCTGCGGCATGCCGGCCCAATTCGGATCCTCCGACCACCAGAATCGGACCGAGTCCCATTCCGTCGACTTGATTTCGGCGCTGAGCACGGGGGCGCTCACGGGCGCCGATCTCGTGGTCGCCAGCGCTGCCACGACAACGCTCCTCGATCACCGCGACGGGGGGCCATGGGAAAATCCGGTCACCGGCGCCCGCGGCACCGTCACGCCGCTCGCCGCAGTCTACCGGGACGACGGCGTTGAGTGCCGCGACTTCCTCGCTAGCTACGTGCACGAAACCGCGGAAGCGTGGATGCAAGGCGAGGCCTGCCGCAATAGCATCGGCCGCTGGGAAGTGCGCAGCCTGAAGCGGTGGCGGCGGTAAGGGTGCGGCGAACAGGCAATACCGGAATCGCTGCAACAATTGCCGATGAAGGCCAATCGCGTTGCGAAATTGTCGCATAAGCCCCACATTGGAACCGAACAGCCGGGGCTGGACGCCGGCGCCGAAGCGGAGAAATTCTAAGATGCGCGACCCCTATGACGTGCTGGGGGTGAAAAAGAATGCGGACGCAGCCGCGATCAAGAGTGCATTTCGCAAGCTCGCCAAGAAGCTGCACCCCGACGCCAACAAGAATGATCCTAAGGCCGCTCAGCGCTTTGCCGAGATCAATTCGGCCTACGAGATCCTGGGCGAGGAAGACAAGCGCAAGGCTTACGACCGCGGCGAGATCGACGCCGAGGGCAAGCCGAAATTTCGCGGCTTCGAGGGCTTCGGTCCCGGAGGCGATTTCGGTCGCCGCGGCGCACGTGGCGGTCCGGATTTCAGCTTTGAGCAATTTTCATTTGGACCGGAGGGGGCGCGGCGCTCGGGCGGGCAGGGCGGCTTCTCCAATTTCGACGATTTGCTCAGCGGCGTGTTCGGCGGCTTTGCCAACACGCCCCGCGGACGCGGGCGGGGACGCGGCGGCTTCGCGCGGGAGGATATGGAACCTAGCGGCCACGACGTGGCGGCCGAAGTCACGATCTCGCTCACCGAAGCTGCCAAAGGAACGACCCGGCGTGTGCACCTGCCGACCGGAAAAGAGGTCGATGTCAAGATTCCGGCCGGGCTCGGCGAGGGCAAACAGATCCGCCTCAAGGGGCAGGGAATGCCCGGTCCGGGCGGCGTTGGCGATGTTCTGATCACCGTCCGGGTGGCGCCGCATCCCTACTTCGCGCGCGACGGCGACAACCTGCGCGTCGACGTGCCGATCACGCTCTATGAGGCGGTCCTCGGCGGCAAGGTGCGGGTGCCGACGCTCGAAGGCGCCGTCGAAATCAATGTGCCAGCAGGCACCAGCAGCGGGCGGACCTTCCGCATAGCCGGCAAGGGCATGCCCGCCAAAGGCAAGGCCGGGGACTTGTACGCCACGATGCGGATCGCGCTCCCCGACAAGGACGATCGGGAGCTTGAGGACTTGATGCGCAAATGGCTGTATGAGCGGCCTTACGATCCGCGCAAGGACCTAAAGTGAAGGACAGACCGTAGCCCGGATGGAGCCAGCGTAATCCGGGGCAGCCTGTCCCGGATTGCGCGGAGTTCATCATCGGGCCGGCCCAACGGGTCCGGCCTCTGGCCGGCCCGATGGCAGGCGCCGGCTAGACCCGGTGGCTCCATCCGGGCTACCAGGCTGATTGTGTGGCCTTCGCTGTTCGGGTCGCAATTCGCCTCAGCCATTGCCCTGCCGCGCCACCCAGCTATCGCCGATTTTCAAGTAGGAGCGCTTTACGGCAGCCCATGCGATCCGGCGCGCTGCTTCTTCCTGACGCGGGTCGCCGGCATGGGCCTCGAAGGCATGGTTGAAAGCGGCCCGGTAGATGTCCTGCGCGTGTGGCGGCAGATGGTGCGCGACAGAAGTCGGCAACTCCTCGTTGGTGCGATAGGGCATGGTGAGCCTCTTCTTCGGGTTCCACCCTGAGTTCGAGGTCGTGTGGTGGGCCGCTACGGCCGGCAATGCGATGCATCTCACATTCCCATCGCCGCGCGAACCAAGGCTTACATAGTGGGACAGCGCCGCGTAGCAACCGGCGATTGCGATTACGGCCGGCCGACAAAGTGTCGAGCGCCGCGCTCAGAGGCTTCGTCAAACGCAACGGACGCGAGGTGACGCATGGCGATAGTTCAATGGAGCGCGTCATTCAACGGCGCAATTAGCGCTGTGTTGGGAGGTCCGGCTTGGCGCTCAGACTGGGCTCGGGTCGAGCTTCAGCGCCGCCGCGCGTCAGAACATGGCGACGTGGCGCTGATACGCGGCCCGCTGTTTGACATATAGGAGAAACGATCGTGGCTCAAGTTGTTGGTTCTTCGGCACCGCCCCCACCTGTGGCGGACGCAGCGCCGCCTCAACAAACGTCGAACCAAGTGCGAGGCATTTCAGCGCTTGTCGGGCTTGACGGCGCACCACCGACGAAAGGTCCAGCCCTCGCGGCGTGTGAAGCAAACCTCGAACTTCTGCACGGCATGGGCAACAGATGACGTGGCGTGCACGTGAGGGGGCAGACGATGATCAGGATGAAGCGGTCTGCGAAGCACGCACTAGGCTAGCCACATACTGGAGAAGCTCTTTCAAGTGGCCGGGCTTGTTTTTCAATAGCCATCGAACCAGTTCCACCGAATGAGTCGTCTTCCGGTAATCCGTCTTTGCGAGGTCCCAGAACAACTCTTTTAGAACGGCCGGAGCATCAACCTCCTTGACCCATTGCGGCTCACGTAGCTTCCGTAACAGGGGATTTTTGTCAGCTAGTGCTTTATCACGCTTATTGTTCAACCACTCGGCAACCAGATCTGCTGTGACCGGGGTGTCAGGCACGGTATCGTTTAGCACCGCAGCTAAAGCGTCGGAATCGAGCAAATAATTCTCGAAGGTCCTTCTTGGTAAAAACGTCACCGCACCTTTTGAGCGGTTTTTGAGATCGTCCATTTCGGCGTCTGTGCGCCCTTCACGATCGAGACTAAACGCCAGCGCTGGTGGAATCAGAGCACTGCCTTTGCTCATCTGCTCATAAACTTGCCACACAAGACTGGCCCGAATGCGCCGCCCCTCGAGGTCTCCCGTAGCGATTAGAGGCACGACCACTGTGGCAGGTGATAACAGATTTTGGTGATCAAGCAACAATGGGAAGCAAAGATGTTCAGTCGCACCTTCAACCCAGATCACATTTTCTGCTCCGAATACGTCGGAAATGCTGACGCCCAACTCGTTCAAAATCCGACGCTGGTTGTGGACATTGCAGCGGTTCAGTGTGTGGAATTGAGCTTCTGTTCCCTCCCACTCGACGAGATGAATGAATTCCGGGTCGATGGCTTTTATGATCTCTGATGAGTGGGTTGAAATAATATATTGGTGATCGAGCTTGGCGAGGATACTCAAGAGTCGTTTCGCGGCGCCAGGATGCAAAAAACTATTTGGTTCGTCGATTATGATGATACGAGGTGCTGGCGCCGTGACTGCGACATAGAGGATGGCAAGAACCTGACTGATACCTGTCCCGCTGTCGCTGAGGGGGACGCTAATTCCTGGCTTTGGTTCGCCATGCGTTGAATCACTCAGGTTCACTCTTACTTGAGCCGTTGATGGGCCAGTGAGCACGGAAGTGACACGGTAAATGGTGGGGAATACCTCGCGAACGAGGGAGATATACTTATCGTGTGCCGCGGGGTTGTCCGGAAGCTGAAGAAGAACCGACGGGAGATTGCCCGCATCAGGACGCAGTTCGGGATTTGCGTCGGTCCCAGATAGTCCAATATTCATCCGCTCCGCTCTGAAAAGGTAAATCGATTGGTCTAGGTACGCTGCGACTAAAGCGCTAAGGCTATCTTGCCCAGCGGCGAATCTGGCGAGTCCCCAAGACTGGCGATCCAGCGACGGCGATATCTGCACCAGGAAGTCACTAGGTTCCGAAACAAAAGTTTGATGCGCTGGATTGACAGTTGAAATTACTACACCATTATTTGCGGTGCGTTGAAGAGCGAACGAAAGAGCTGTTCGTGAGAAAATGTCGGTTATTTTATTCGTTATAAAGTTATTATCTTGAGGTTGGTTCATCTGAATTGCTAATTGTTGTCCTGATGAAAGAAAGCGACTCAAAAGCTCACTGCCGCTGACGCTGATGCTGTAGCTTGCCTGTACAATGGGGTTTTGAACAGCGAGTGTGCTTTGGTTCGGTATGCGATGAGGAATTGGCTTGAAGCTACTTGCGCTCAGGCTTTCGAGAAGTGTAGTCTTACCGGAGTTGTTTTTTCCCACGATCACCGTAAAGGTTTCGCCGATCGGTACATCGCCGCTATCGCGATAGCATTTGTAGTTCAAAACTCTGAGGTGTTTGAGCTTCATTGGGCCAGTCCCCCATCGGGATACAAAAAGTGCCGAAAATGACGAACCGCACAGTCGGCTAACGCCGGCAACGCAGCCGGACTCGCTTCGAGGCCAAATTGTGCGAATAACGATGAAGGCTAACGCCCCCGCGCGAGGTACATAGGAACCGCGGAGTATTCGCGCAATGGTTACGTTTCAAAGATCCTGCGCGCCGACGCCGGTGCAACGGAGGACGGATAATCGCGTAGCGCCGATGCGCTGATCTATGACAGTCGCCCGATTGATGCGCTAGGAATATAGTCGTATGTTCGTTTGACGGGGCAATGATACCGTCGCAGACGAGGAGTGAACAGCAGCGCGTAGCAACCGGCGATGGCGATTACGGCCGGCTAACAAGTGTCGACTGCGGCGCTCCGAGGCCACGCGCGTCCCCGCGTTTCGTTGACGCTCAACCCGGGCTGCACGCTACGAGACAAGGCGGACGCTGCGCGCCCGTTGTGGGCTTTGGCTCAAGCGTGCGCATCGCCGAAATTTGGGATATAATATTAATCGAGCATTAATTGCGTCCGCACCGGGAGGAGGCGGGGCAAACCCGAGAAAATCATATAGGGAGGTCGACATGAATGTGCAGCGGATTTTGCTCTCGTTGCTGACATTGGCGGCTGTTGCCAGCCCCGCCTTTGGCCAGCAGGCGGCGCCCGCGGCCGGGAAAGCAAATAGCGGGTCGGAAGGCGCCGCATCGATCCCGGATTTCTCCGGCATCTGGCGTCACGGGTCGCTTCCCTGGTTCGTGCCGCCGGCGTCGGGTCCCGGCCCGGTGACGAACAGATCGCGGCGCAAGGATAACGGCACGAGCAACTACGGCGAGCTGGTCGGCGATTACACCAATCCGATCTTGCAGCCCTGGGCGGCGGAAGTGGTGAAGAAGAAGGGTGAGCTCTCGCTCGCCGGCGTGACCTATTCGAACCCGGCCAACCAGTGCTGGCCCGAACCCGTGCCGTTCCTTTTCAAGCACATGGCCATCCAGCTGGTGCAGCGGCCGGACAAGGTCGTGATGCTGTTCAACGAGGATCATGAAGTCCGCTACGTGCGCTTGAACGAGCCTCATCCCGCGAAGGTGACGCCGTCATGGCATGGGGATGCGGTCGGCCATTACGAAGGCGACACGCTGGTCATCGACACGGTGGGGGTCAAGACCGATCGGCCGTTTGCAATGGTCGACCTGTTCGGCACTCCGTACACCGAGAAGCTGCACGTGGTGGAACGCTATCGGCTCCTCGATTACGAAGCGGTGAAAGACGAGTTGGCGCGAGCCGCAAAGGAGAATTGGCGCCCCGCGGGACCCATGGCCGTTAGCCCCGACTACAAGGACAAATATCTGCAGATCCATTTCACGATCCGGGATGAAGGCGCCTTCACGACGCCCTGGACCGCGAGCGTGCTCTACGTGCGCGACCGCCTCGAATGGCCGGAAGTCGTCTGCGCCGAGAACACGTTCAGTTTCCACGGCGAGAAGGATCTGGGCGTCCCGCTTGCCAGCAAGCCGGATTTTTGAGCCGTCCTGGACCGTAGCCCGGATGGAGTGCAGCATAATCCGGGACAGGCCGACCCCGGATTACGTTGCGCTCCATCCGGGCTATAAGTCTGGGTCGCCATCGGCGCGCCGTCTTCCGGCGCGCCGAGTCGAACGGACGGATGGGGGCCTGCGGCGACATCATGATATGATTGGCCGCCTTCGGGCTGGATGTAAGGGGGCGCGCAGAGATTGACATGAGGCTGCTGATATCCGCGCTTTATGCGGCTTTCGCCGTTTCGGCAGCGTGCGCTCAGGACGCCGCCGCCCTGAAACGGGGCGAGGCTCTTCTCGCCAAGGAATGCTCGCGCTGCCACGCGACGGCTCGCACCGGCGAGAGCCGGCATCCGCAAGCCCCGTTGTTCCGCACGCTGGCAAAGCGATATCCGATCGAGTCGCTGGAGGAAGCCCTGGGGGAGGGCATCATCTCCGGCCATCCGGACATGCCCGAATTCACGTTCGAGGGCGATGACGTCGGCGCCATCGTTGCGTATCTGAAGTCCATTCAGACCGATAAATAGTCGGCGGAGAAGCGCACACCTCACCGGATCGCGCTTGGTTGCAAGCCGAGAATGTCGAACTCGGGCCGTGCATTCTTCTGTGCCTGTTCAAGAAAACGCAGACTTGTCCCGACCGCCCTTGCAGCAAGCGACCTCTGCGCCGCGGACCTGAAAAAGGCGAATGTGGTCCTCGGCCAACTATTGATAGGGCGCACGGCGGAGATTGCCTTTGAGAACATTTACAGGCAGGAGACATGCATTTTGCTCTCAAAAAAGATTTGGTGACATTTAAGGACTTTCTCCACACCCTGAAGCATGAGGGGCAGACCAAGATGGCATCCCTGTTGGAGCGTGGGACCTTGTAATCGCGTCGCAAAAGCCCCTGAGCACGGTGGATTTGAAGCACCAAACGTTGTACCATGCGTACTTTCGAGACGTGTATCGTTGAATCATACCGTTGAGCCATGGCCAGGACGGCCCGTGGCGACCGAAAGGGAGGAACCGATGCGAACACGACGTCTCTGGTCCATTTTGACACTCGGCACCGCGGTCATTCTCTTTCAGGCAGCGCTGCACCCGGTCGCGGCGGAGACTAAGGCCGCCGCTGCGCTGACCGGGCAGGTGACCTCCGCGGCGGAGGGCGCCATGGAGGGCGTCGTGGTCAGCGCCAAGAAGGAAGGCTCGACCGTGACGGTCAGCGTCATCAGCGACGCGCAGGGCCGCTACAGCTTCCCGGCCGATCGGCTGTCGGCGGGCAAATACAAGATCAAGATCCGCGCGATCGGCTACGACCTTGCCGCCGCGACGACGGCGGATGTCGCCGACGAGCGGACCGCGACGGTCGATCTCAAGCTGCAAAAGACGAAGAATCTCGCCGCCCAGATGAGCAATGCCGAATGGATGGCGAGCATACCGGGCACCGACGATCAACGGCACGTCCTGCTCGACTGCGTGAGCTGTCATACGCTCGAGCGCATCGTCCGCTCGACCCACGACGCCAATGAATTCACTCAGGTGATCACCCGCATGCGCGGCTATGGGGCGGTGAGCCAGCCGATCAAGCCGCAGCGCATGCTCGACCCGGCGCGCTCCGGGACCCCCGAGCAGTACCGCAAGCCGGCCGAATACCTTGCCAGCATCAATCTGAGCGAGGTCGAAAAATGGCAATATCCCCTCAAGACCCTCGCCCGGCCGACCGGTCGCGCGACGCGGGCCATCATCACCGAGTACGACATGCCGCGCTCGACAACCGAGCCGCACGACGTGATCGTCGATGCCCAAGGCAACGTGTGGTATTCGGATTTTGGAGAGCCCTTCATCTCCAAGTTCGACCCGAAAACGCTCAAGCTCACCGAATTCCCGGTGACGAAGTTCAAATCCGAGGCGCCGGTCGGCAATCTCTCGCTCGAGTTCGACAAGAACGGCACGCTCTGGTTCGATACCATGTACCAGGGCTCGCTCGGAAACCTCGATCCCAAGACCGAACAGATCAAGTGGTACCCGCTGGCGCCCGAGTACAATGATTATCGCGTGCAGCTCAACTTCGTCGGGCTGCGCCACGATGTCGACGGCAAGGTGTGGACCAAGAGCGTCGGCACGCAGGACATCTATCGGCTTGATCTCGCGACCAACAAATGGGAGCGCTTCCAGCCGCTCAATGACCTCGCCGCCCGGCCAGCCTCGATCTACCAGGTGATCTCCGATTCGCAGAACAATCTGTGGATGGCGGAATTCCAGCGCGGCCATGTCGGCAAGATCGACGCCAAGACCGGCAAGGTGTCGTGGTACCCGCTCCCGACCGTGAATGCGCGGGCGCGGCGCATGGTGATCGACGACCAGGACCGCCTGCTCGTCACCGAATATCGCGGCAACAAGGTCGCGCTGTTCGACACCAAGAACGAAAGGGTGACGGAATATCAGTTGCCGCCCTTCACCTATCCCTACCGCGCGGCCATCGACAAGAATGGCGAGATCTGGGCCGGCGGCATGCACACCGACCGCGCCGTGCGACTCGATCCGAACACGGGCAAGAGCGTCGAATACCAGCTGCCGCACGGGACCAACATGCGCACCGTGTTCGTCGACAACTCGACCACCCCGGTCACGTTCTGGACCGGCAGCAACCACGGCGCCGCCCTCGTCAAGCTGGAGCCGCTGGATTAAATGCTCCGACGCGGAGAGGCGCCCGCAAATGCCCTCCACCAACATTGCCTGTAGGGGCGACCACAAGGGTCGCCCCTGCAAGCAGCCTTTTGGTCGCTTTTCACGATGCTGCGGCCCATTCGGTGGCTGAACGAGCGACTAAACGGATCGCAGGTAAGGGCCCGCACATGGCTTGACGGCGCGCGTGGCACAATGCCCGCCGACAAGGAGCCCGCAGCGCGTCACCCGGCCTTGATCCCCACCGCGCGGATCACCTTCCCCCACTTCTCGCTGTCCGCAGCAATGATCTTGGCGAAATCGGCCGGCGAGCCGGGCAGGGGCTCCGCGCCCAACTCGACGATCCGCGCCTTCATCCTTGGAGTGGCAAGCGCCCCGTTGATCTCGCGGTTGAGCTTTTCGATGGTCTCTGGCGGCGTGTCTTTAGGCGCTGCAATGCCAAACCAGGCGTTTGCCTCGAAGCCCGGCAGAGACTCAGCCACGGTTGGCACGCCGGGGAGTGCGGGCGAACGTGTCGCACTCGTAACCGCCAAGGCTCGCAGCCCTCCACTGCGAACGTGCTCTATTGAGGTGGCCATGAACTCGAACATGACCTGCACCTGCCCGGCAAGCAGATCGGCAACGGCCGGAGCTCCTCCACGGTAAGGTACGTGAATCATGTTGATGCCGGTGATCGTCTTGAACAGCTCTGCGGTCAAGTGTTGGCTCGTACCGACGCCGGCCGACGCAAAATTGACTCTACCGGGGTTCGCTTTGGCGTATGCGATAAAGTCCGGGACCGAAATAGCTGGGAACGAAGGATTGACCTCCAGCATATGCGTTGCGACGGCTATAGTGCCAACTGGCGCGATATCTCGAACGTACTTGAATTTGACCTCGGGATAGAGGTTCTCGTTATAAGCATCATTGGAGGCCGTCAGAAGGAGCGTATATCCGTCTGCAGGAGCCCGCGCGACCGAATCGACACCAACAGTGCCACCGGCACCCGGCCGATTCTCGATCAGGAACGACTGGCCAATCCGCTCGGACAGCGATTGTGCCAGGAGTCGGGCGTAGATGTCGCTCACACCTCCAGCAGGATAGCTGACCACGATGCGTACCGGCCGCGTCGGGTAGCCTTGCGCCCGTGCGACATACGGCATGGCGGGCATAACGGCAGCGCCCGCTGCCAGTTGCAAGAATCGGCGACGTTGAAGCTGCATGGCGTGTCCTTTCGTGGGCTTCGGAACTCTTGTGCTGGACCTTGCCATGAGACCCGCTTAAGCTCCTTCTTTCAGGAGCTTAATTGTTCTGAATCCGCAGACGTTACGAGTATGATTGATGGATCGGAATGAGGTTCGCTTTGGCCAGTTCCGACTCGATCTGCGCCAACGTAAACTTGCACGGGACGGGGAGCCGGTACAGCTTGCCAGCCGGGCGATTGACATTCTCTGCGTTCTTGCCTCGGCCAAACGCGAGGTCGTCAGCAAGGACGATCTGATGGCGCAGGTCTGGCCCGGAGTTATCGTCGAGGAGAATAATATCCAGGTTCACGTCTCCGCATTGAGAAAGGCGCTTGAGCGAGGCAAGAGTGGGCAAAGCTGCTTGGTGACCGTGCCGGGGCGCGGCTATGGGCTCATCGGGATAGAGCCGTCCTCTCCTGCCACGGTTAGCGATGTCGGCGCTGGGCGAGAACTGGATCTGCCTGATCGGCCCTCCATCGCTGTCCTTCCCTTCCAGAACATGAGCGGCGACATCGAGCAGGAATATTTCGCCGATGGCGTCGTTGAAGAGATCATCACGGCTTTGTCTCGTTTTTCCAGCCTGTTCGTTATCGCTCGCAATTCGAGTTTCACCCACAAGGGCCGGGCGGTGGACGTGAAGCAGGTCGGCCGCGAGCTTGGCGTGCGCTATGTCCTTGAGGGCAGCATTCGCAAAACGCCCGATCGCGTGCGCATCACAGGACAATTGATCAACACCAGCAACGGAGCGCATCTGTGGGCAGATCGTTTCGACGGCGCGCTTAGCGACATCCTCGACCTGCAGGATCACCTGACTTCCCAAGTCGTCGCGGCGATCGCACCTAAGCTTGAGAAGGCCGAAATCGAACGCGCCAAGCGCAAGGCGACGCAAAACCTTGACGCGTACGATTACTTCCTGCGCGGGATGGAGAGCTTGCATCAAAATACGCGGGAGAGCATGAGCCACGCGCTCCACCTGTTCTCCAGGGCGATCGAGCTGGATCCGGAATTCGCTGCAGCTTATGGGTCTGCCGCGTTTTGCTATGTCTTGCGAAAGACCAGCGGGTGGACGACAGACCGGGCACACGAGACCGCAGAAGCCGCGCGGCTGGCCTGGAAAGCGGTGCAGTTAGGCAAGGAAGACGCGGTGCCGCTTTCCTACGGTGGCCACGCACTAGGGTACGTCATACGTGAGTTGGACGCAGGCGCGACGTTTGTCGATCGAGCGCTGATGCTTAATCCGAACCTGGGATTCGCTTGGTATTCGAGCGGCTGGCTAAGGGTCTGGATTGGCAAGCCCGGCGTCGCTTTGGAACACTTTAGCCGTTTCAAGCGAATGAGCCCACTCGATCCCCGGATGCCTGACGCCTTGTGCGGCTGTGCATTCGCTCATTTTCACGCGGGTCGTTTTGAGGAAGCTGCCTTCCTCGCAGACCAGGTATTGCAGGAAAGCCCAAACCTCCACATAGCGTTGCGCGTATCAATTGCGAGCAATGTGCTTTCCGGACGAATTGGACAAGCACACGCGGCGCTGGCACGTCTGCGCCAGATCGATCCGGCATTGAGGATATCTAATCTCGACAACATGACTTATCGCCGTCGTCCCGAAGACATGGCGCAATACGTGGAAGCTATGCGCAAGGCGGGCTTGCCCGAATGAAGATCGGAGAGGGAGTTTCACTCTCCCGCCGGTTCAGTAGAAACACCGCCTGCTCACCGAACAAATTCCAGAACCACCAGGGCGCGTTGAGCCGCAGCGGGCGCCCCCACGCATTGAGGGCAGTCGCGCGTTCCATCTTGACTCCGACCGTTGTACACCGGCCGCGAAAATCCTTGATGGTGCAGAAGTGGATATTCGGGGTGTCGTACCAGGTGTGCGGCAGATTGTCGGTCTGCGAGCATGCGGCCGCCGAACATGAGCAGGAGACGAATGCGCCAGGAAGCCAGCTTGTAAGAAGGAATCGCAGGCGCAAAAAAACCCGCAGGCGCAGCGCACTTGCGGGGCAGCCGGAGGACTTCAGCTCCGACACTCTAATTATCCTGCCACAAAAACTCGCCCCGTCAAGGAAAGATTGACTGGAAGGAAGCGGACAGCGATCTGAGCGTTAGAGCAGGCCGGAACGAGCCCGGCCACGACAGGGGAGAGATGGCAGGCGGCTCAATATGAAGCGCGCTCATTTTCATGTCTCACTCAAGGCGCGCACCCGACCCTTTCCCCGGGGCGGAGGCAATTCGCGCCAAGCCTCTGATCGCGGGAACCGCCCCGTGACGCGCGATCCGGGGAAAACTCCCTGCCAAACTCCCTGCCAGCAGGGAGTTTGAGGCTCCCCGGCTGTCGCTTAACTTAGCGCTTATGCGGCCCCCCTGTCGCCCGCCCCCCATTGGCGTTAGGTTAAGCCGCGCGGGCTCCGGGGAATACACTTTCGTACGCAGTGGTCGGCCCTGCCGGTGCCATCTCACGACGAAGCTGAAGGATGTGACGCAGCCGAACTACGCGCGGTTCGACCCGTCGTGCCGCCGGCTCAGCAAAAACACCGCCTGCTCGCCGAACAAATTCCAGAACCACCATGGCGCATGGAGGCGGAGCGGGCGTCCCCATGCGTTGAGGGCAAGCGCGCGCTCCATCTTGACTCTGACCGTGGTGCAAAGGTCGCGAAAATCCTTGATGGTGCAGAAGTGGATGTTGGGAGTGTCGTACCAGGTGTGCGGCAGATTGTCGGTCTGCGGCATGCGACCGCCGAACATGAGCAGGAGACGAATGCGCCAGTGGCCGAAATTAGGGAACGATACCACCGCATGGCGGCCGATCCGCAGCATGTGTTCGAGCACCGCGCGGGGATGGCGGGTGGCCTGCAGGGTCTGCGACAGCACCACGTAATCGAAGGCGTCGTCCGGGTAGTCCACAAGGTCGGTGTCGGCGTCGCCCTGAATCACCGCAAGGCCTTTGGCGACGCACTCGTTGACGCCTTCGCGCGACAGCTCGATGCCGCGCCCGTCGACGCCGCGGCTCTCCAACAGCTTCAGGAGTTCGCCGTCGCCGCAGCCGACATCGAGTACCCGCGAGCGCGGCTCGATCATTTCGGCCACCAGGAGATGGTCGACGCGGGCATTGCCGGGGCCTCGTGCGGCCTCCGCCATGGTGAGATCGCGCCCCCTTCGCGACAGCATGCGCCTCAAGCCTTCGCAATCCCGCGCGCTGCGGCGGCGGAATCCAGGAATCCCGCGACGATCTGGAAAAGCTCCGGCTCATCGAGCAGGAAAGCGTCATGCCCCTTGTCGGTCGTGATCTCGGCGAAAGAGACGCGCGCTCCCGCAGCGTTGAGGGCGTGCACGATCGCCCGCGATTCCGAGGTCGGAAACAACCAGTCGCTGGTAAAGGAGATCACGCAGAACCGCGTTTTGGTGGCCTTGAAGGAGTTCGCAACCATCCCATCATAGTCGGCCGCAAGGTCGAAGTAGTCCATCGCGCGGGTGAGATAGAGATAGCTGTTGGCGTCGAACCGCTCGACGAAGGACGAGCCCTGGTGGCGCAGGTAGCTCTCCACCTCGAAATCGGCGTCGAACGAGAAGGTCGGATTGTCGCGATCCTGGAATTTGCGCCCGAACTTGCGATGCAGCGCCGGGTCCGACAGGTACGTGATGTGCGCCCCCATGCGGGCAACGGCGAGGCCGCGCCGCGGGCTCACGCCTTCGGCGAAGTACCGCCCGCCGCGCCAGTCAGGATCGGCCATGACGGCCTGCCGGCCCACCTCATGAAAGGCGATGTTCTGCGCGGAGTGTCTTGTTGCGCAGGCGATCGGCAGCGCCGCGAAGACACGGTCGGGATAGCTTGCCGCCCATTGCAGCACCTGCATGCCGCCCATCGAGCCGCCCGCGACCGCGAACAGAGTGTCGATGCCCAGGCGATCGAGCAGCATCGCCTGGGCCCGCACCATGTCACGGATGGTGATGACGGGAAAATCGAGTCCCCACGGAACGCCGGTGCGCGGATCGGTCGAAGCCGGGCCTGTGGTTCCCATGCAGGCGCCGAGCACATTGGGGCAGATCACGTAATAACGGTTGGTATCGATCGGTTTGCCAGGCCCTACCATGGTGTCCCACCAGCCGGATTTGCCGGTGACTGGGTGGCGGTTGAAGACGTGCTGATCGCCGGTGAGCGCGTGGCAGACCAGCACGGCGTTGCTGTGGTCCGCATTGAGTGCACCGTAGGCCTGGTAGGCGACCTGGTAGGGGCCGAGCTCAACCCCGGCATCGAGCCGGAGCGGCTGCTCAGTCCCAAAGGCCGCGACCGGGGAGCGCGGCTGATCCGCCTCCCGCTCCCGATCCCGACCTACCGCAATGCGGCCCGCAACAGCTTTCAACTCGGCCATCTCGCCTTCCGGTCCTCCCAAATGCCGCTGACTTCGCTGCGGAACCCGCTGCAAAAACTACGATATCGATTGCGGCGTGAATAAGCCGCCAAGTGTCGCGGTCCAGGCCGGGCTGTCAATATTTAATTTAAGCAGGGGCCAGCCCGGATACTGCCTCGGTCCAGCGGCGGCGATCTCCAATTAGCCGTTCCAAATGCGCATTTGCGACAGAATATGCCCGCACCACCCAAACCCTTCTGCCTTTGCCTTAGCTGAACCAGGCCATTAGAATCTTTTCAGGCCACTAGAATTTTTATGTGGTTAGTTTAGACAGGGTTCCCAGGTCAAAGGATCACGTTGGTGCCGAAGGAAAATCTATCCATCTCGCTGCCCTCTAAAGTTCGATCGCAGGTCGATCGAGCGGCCAAACGAGGCAAGCGTAGTCGGTCCGAGGTCGTGCGCGAAGCATTGCAGCTGTATTTCAAGCTGCACGGGATTGCTGGCGAGGAGCCCACCGCAGATGAGCGCAAAGCCATAGCTGCGGGGGAACTCGCTTACGAGCGCGGCGAGTTCATCTCGTTCGAAGAGTGGCAACATGCCGTGGGACTTGGTGATCACTAAGCCTGCGGAGCGCGATCTCAAAGAACCATCTCGCGATGATCTCCGGCGCATCAACAGGGCGCTTGAGGCTATGCGCACTGACCCGTACAGCGGCGATATCAGGTTTCTGCAAGGAGAGGGCGGCCAGTTGCGCCGAAGGGTTGGCGCGTGGCGTATCTTTTTCAGGGTGGAGCAAGGCAAACATATTGTGGTGATTCTGGCCGTGAAGAGGCGTACATCGACGACCTACTGACAAGGCACATAACAAACCACGGCTGAAGACTTCCCATAAAGACGCAACAGATGACCAACACCCCGCCGCCGCTCGCCGAACTGCGCCGTGAGATTGACCGCATCGACGAGGCCATGCACCGCCTGCTCATGGAGCGCGGCGAGATCATCGGCCGGCTCATAAAGGCCAAGCGCACCACCGAATCAGGTTCCGCGTTCCGGCCGGCGCGCGAAGCCGACATGATGCGGCGCCTGGTGGAGCGGCATCGCGGGATCTTGCCCCTCGACACCGCCGAAAGCATCTGGCGGGTGATCATCGCGACCTTCACCTTCGTGCAGGCGCCGTTTCGGGTGCATGCCGATTTCTCCGCCGGGGAAGCGGCGATGCGCGATTGCGAACGGTTCCATTTCGGCTTTACGGTGCCGCTGGTGGGCCATATGGGACCGGCCGGCGTGTTGGCTGCGATTGCGGCTGCGCCCGGCGATCTCGGTTTGGTGCCGGTACAGGGGACTGTCGGGGGCGGCGTCTGGTGGGCGGCGCTCGAGGCCGAGGCCGGGCCGAAAATCATCGCCCGGCTGCCATTTGTCGAGCGCCAGGACCATCCGGCCGGTCTGCCGGTGTTCGCCATCGGCGCCGCGCTACTGGTGCCGGTTCCGCAGGGCCAGTCGCTCGACGACATCACGGGTGCGCTCGTCAGCGCCGGCGTCTCGGTGCGCAGCCGCACTCTCGTCGGCAGCCACGCGAGGCGCTATATGGTCTCCGCCGACGCCCACCCGGCGCCGGCCGGCCGATGAATACTGCGCCGAGCCAACAGAGCCCAAACATGTTAATGAACCTAGAGCGTCCCACGCCCCGGCCCGGAGTCACGGCGATCCACGCCTATGTGCCGGGCAAAAGCAGCGCCCCGGGCGTCGCCAAAGTCTACAAGCTGTCGTCGAACGAGACACCGCTCGGCCCGAGCCCGCGCGCGGTCGAGGCCTATCGGGAGGTTGCCGGACATCTTCAGGACTATCCGGACGGCAGCGCCACCGACTTGCGCGAAGCCATCGGGCGGGTCTTTGGGCTCGATCCGAACCGCATCGTTTGCGGCGCCGGCTCCGACGATCTTCTCAACCTGCTCGCACGGGCCTATCTGGCGGACTGCGACGAGGCCATCCACACGGCCCACGGCTTTCTGGTGTACCCCATCGCGACGCTCGCGAGCGGGGCCAAGCCCGTGGTGGCGGCAGAAACCAACTACACAGCCGACGTGGACGCGATCCTCGCCGCGGTGACGGAGCGCACCAGGATTGTGTTTCTGGCGAATCCGAACAATCCGACTGGCACCTACCTGCCGTTCCATGAGGTCAAGCGCCTGCACAGCGGCTTGCCGCCGCGAGCGCTCCTGGTGCTCGATGCCGCCTATGCGGAATATGTCCGGCGCAACGACTACGAGGCCGGCATCGAGCTGGTGGCGACGTCGGAAAATGTCGTGATGTGCCGCACCTTCTCGAAGGTTCACGGTCTCGCGGCGCTTCGGCTCGGCTGGATGTACGGGCCTGCCCACGTGGTCGATGCAGTCAATCGGGTTCGCGGTCCCTTCAATGTCAACGCACCGGCGAGCGCCGCCGGCATTGCCGCCATTGCGGATACCGGCCATGTGGAGCGCTCGGTCGACCACAATGAGAAATGGCGCGCCTGGCTGACGGCTGAAATCGGCAAGCTCGGGCTCGAGGTTACGCCAAGCGCGGCGAATTTCATCCTCATCCATTTCCCCCAAGCTAGCGGCAGGTCTGCTGCCGAGGCCGACAAGATGCTGACGTCGCGCGGTGTCATTCTGCGCCGGGTCGGGGCCTACGGATTGCCCAATGCGCTGCGCATGAGC
>WNGJ01001759.1_pt1 | contig 30930 bp, 28 predicted proteins | sample 5400611 | NCBI WGS metagenome assembly WNGJ01 (sample SAMN13153375, study PRJNA577476) | soil metagenome | isolation source: 40 cm soil or saprolite under Garry oak tree replicate 1 | place: USA:California | collected 2016-06-15
GCACGAGCGGCAGTCTGCTTGATCGAACCGAAAGAAGAAAAAGCGGAGCCATTTCTAATCCGCACGGCGGATCTGCGACACAGGTTGCAGCGGCTGCTGGGTCCGCCGGATCCCGCGAGCAAGCGGCTGAACCTGCGCGAATTCGCCCGCGCGGTGAGGTATCGAGCGACGGGATCCGCGTTCGAGCAGGCACTCGCGTATTACCAGCACGCTAGGCAGCATTTTCCGAAGCGATACCGCGATCTGATCCGGCTGCGGCCGCCAGCCGTTTTGAAAGTGAATCTGCGTAACGCGTACCCGCGGTGCTATGTTACGCGCCGGATCGCAGTGGATGACACGGGAGCACCGACCGCCGGCGTGTACTATGGGCCGTTTGCGTCGCGCCGCGCTGCCCAAGCCTTCGCCGAGCGCGCGCTTGATTTTTTCAAAGTGCGCCGATGCCAGATCAAAATCCGGCGCGACCCAGCGTTTCCCGGCTGCCTTTATTCCGAAATGAAGATGTGCCTCGCACCGTGCTTCGCGGGCTGCACGAAGGAGGAGTACGACGCAGAGGTGAATGGGCTGCTGAACTTCCTTGGGACGAGCGGGGGCTCGCTCGTTTCCTCGCTCGAACAGGAGAGAACCCGAGCGAGCGAGGAGCTTGATTTCGAGCTCGCTGCAAACCTGCACAAGCGCCTCGAAAAACTGAACGACGTCCTGCGCCTGCGGCCGGAGCTGGCTCGCCGAATTCAGGACCTGGATGCGGTCATCCTGCAGCGGACCGCCGAGGAGCAGGCGATCGGCGTATTCGCCGTTTGCAGTGGGCGGCTCGCCGAGCCGTTCTTTCTGCGCTTTGCGGAGATAGCGAGCCAACCGCGCTCGGCGGAAGAGATTCTGCGCGATCGAATGGAATCGGTTGCCGCCGATCCACGCGAACATCTCAACGAGCATTTGTGGCTTATTGCGCGCTGGTATTACAGCAACCCGCGCGAGGGGGAGATCTTCTTCCGAGACGTTGACCGCTCCGCGGTCATGCGTGAAAAGGAGTGGCCGTACCGCCGCATACTTCGGGCTTGCTCCCGCCTGCTGGCGCCAAAAACGGAGGCAGTCGCATCCGCGCCGAACTCAGAAACGAACAAACCGAGCTAAAGGAGCGTCATGAGGAAATCGGCGACGGCGGAAGGAACGCGGCGCTTTGCGGACAGATTTCGCGCGCGGGCGGCGAGCGGACATTTTCGCGAAACACGAGGGCTCGTGCTTCCTTCACTCGGAATCGGCACGTATCTCGGCCAGCCCGACGCAAAGACGGATGAATCGTACACCGCGGCCGTGGTCGCTGCGGCCGAGAGCGGCATCCACCTGATCGACACCGCGATTAACTACCGCTTTCAACGGAGCGAACGGAGCATCCGCGCGGCTCTGGACCAGCTTGCGCGGAAGGGCTTTCAGCGCGACGAAGTCGTTCTCTGCACAAAAGGTGGGTACCTCACACCGGATGGGTCAGTTCCCGCTGACGCGAACGAATACTTTTATCGCGAATACATCCAGAAAGGCGTCATGCGCGCGAAGGACATCGTCGCGGGATGCCATTGCATGTCGCCGAGTTATCTCGAAGACCAGCTCGAACGCAGTTTGCATAACCTGGGCGTCGAGGCGGTTGACGTGTATTACGTTCACAATCCGGAGACGCAACTCAGCGAGGTCCCGGGCGAGGAGTTTTCTGCTCGAGTGCGCGCAGCGTTCACGTTTCTTGAGTCTGCCGCAGCGGCGGGGAAGATCCAATATTACGGCGCGGCCACCTGGAACGGCTTCCGGCAGCCAGCGGAGACTCGAGACGCATTGCAGCTTCCCGAGATCGAAGCTATCGCGCGCGGCATCGCGGGAGAAAAGCACCGCTTTCGATTCGTACAATTGCCGTTCAACCTGGCAATGACGGAAGCGCTGACGCTCGGCAATCAGATGCTGGATGGGCAGCGAGTCACTTTGATCGAGGCAGCGGAGAGGCTGGGAATTACCGTCGTAGCCAGCGGTTCGCTACTCCAGGGCCAGATCGCGCGGAATTTGCCGCCGTTTGTCCGCGAGGCGTTTGCCCTGGCAAATGATGCGGAAAGCGCATTGCAGTTTGCCCGGTCAGCGCCGGGGATTACTACGGCGCTGGTAGGGATGTCGCGTATCGAACATGTGCGCGCGAATGCGCGACTCGCCGAGGTGCCGCCGGGGACGATGGAGGAGTTCCGCAAGCTCTTCGAGCGCGGCAAAGGGGCATAACGCACCGGATATCGGAAACTGAGAGACAGCACATCAGCGGCTTGGGCTAGAGCAGTTTCGGATAGCGGGTGGTGAGCCAAGTCGAAAGGGCCTTGTCCAGAATTTCGAGCCTGCCGCCGAAAAAGTGGTCGGCGCCTTCGATCACCTCCAGCCGATTCTCGCCGGGTAACGAGGCAACGAGCCGCTCAAGCCTGTCCCGAGCACCGAACTGGTCCTCGCGGCCTTGAAGAAAGAGTTTTGGTTTGGCGCATCGCGCGAGGTAGGAAAAGTCCGAGTCGTTGACGGGCGCACCAAGTCCGACGAGTTCGGCAACTCGAGAGTCTTCGCAAGCAACCCGGAGTCCCACCCAGCAACCGAAGCTGAAACCCGCAAGAAGCAGCGGCGCACTGGGAAATGCACGCGAAAGGAAGTCGAGCGCTGCGCGAACATCGTCCTGCTCGCCAATCCCCTTGTCGTGCACGCCTGCGCTGAGGCCGGCGCCGCGAAAGTTGAAGCGCAGCACGGGCAGGCCAAGCCGGTCGAGCGTTTTTGCCACCTGATAGACCACCTTGTTGTGCATCGTGCCGCCGAAAAGCGGATGCGGGTGACAAACAAGGCCAGCGAGTGGCGGCGGAGTCCTGCGGGCAGGCGTCCAGAGAATTGCTTCCAGCCGCCCGACCGGGCCTTCGAGAAAAAAGGAACGCACTTCGTGTGTGGCCGTCATCGGCGTCCACTTTGAAAAGGCACAGTGTAGCGCGGGGATCGAAATTGTGGAAAAGCCGTCTGAAACGTCTGAAACGCAGGCGAATCATTCGCCGATGCGGCACACAGCGACGATCAGAGCGCGCCCGTCCGGCTCCGGGTCAGAACGAACGACCACCGCGCGAAATTCGCCGCGGCTCCGCCAGGGAGAGGAGACGCCTGGACCAAACCACAGAATCAGGCGCGCTCCGGGCTCGTATTCGCGCGTGCTGAGGAAACGCAGGCCGTCGGGCGAAACGTCGAGCGTCATCGCTTCCTCGAACCACGGCGAATATTCCGGCCGGACACGTACGGGCACGGCGAAGGGGCGGCGCACGCTGACGCGGCGCTCCTGCGCGGGAATCTTCGCGTTGTGGCCATTCCGGGCGTGCAAAGACGCGGGTTCAAAGCGCAGGCCGAAGCGCGGTTCGCTGCCCGGCACACGTTCGGAGCGGACCACGCGTGCGGGAACTTCCGGCTGTCCATCTGGAATCGAAGAATCGTATGGGAACGTTACCCAAACGCGCGTGCCCGGCTCCACGGCCGCAGCCGAAGGAATCAGCAGGCCGCCACGAGAAACGTCCAGCGTTTCACGCACTTCGATGCGTTGCTCAAAGGGGGTACCCCAGCGGATGCGCGCCGGCAGGCGCAGGCGCACTCGGTAATGTTCACGGCGCTCCATTGCCCGAGAGTTTGCCAAAGCCTAAGCGGGACTTAATGGCATAGTACTCCCCGCACTGCGTAAGGGGCAAGTTGCTGAGGAAAAAACGTACTATTACCTTTTTCCTCTTTGCGAACCGCTGCTCTGATGTTATTTTTTCCTTGAATCTCTCCAGCCGGGGGCGTGATGGGAGACATTTCCGACCGCCGCGAAGCGCGTCGATTCAACATGGCGCTGCCGCTGCGTCTTATCCCGGATGGAAGCGGCCGCGAACTCAGCGCAGAGACCCGCGACGTCAGCTATCGCGGCCTTTATTTCCTCGCGGACCGGATCTTTGAGATTGGAAGCGAAATCGATTTCGTGATTACCCTGCCGCAGCGGGTGACCCGTTCGGACGACGTCCACATTCGGTGCAGCGGACACATTGTCCGGGTCGAGGAACAAAGCGGCCGAATGGGCGTCGCCGCCAAGATCGATCGCTACGAATTTCTTCCCGCCGCTGCCTAGGCGCAGATTCCGCGAGTACAATAGCCGGAGAGATCGCTTCCGCAGGGGGCAACATGTATCACTACGACGCGAAAATCGCTCTCGAAGAACTGCAGGAAGACGCGGTTCTGCCGCATCCAGTCAAGCTGCGCGACATGATCCTGCGCACGAGCCACGCGCCGGTCGAGGCGCAGGAACTCAACCGTGAATTCCAGGATTATCTGACGCGCTTTGGGGAGCTGCAGCATGTGGCGCGCAGCATCCTGGAACGCCTGACCACCAGCCAGCCGAAAACGTGATGGCGCGGCCGCATGCCGCGGCCGAGATCGCAGCGGACTCGCTGAAGTTGGTGAAGAGTCAAGCAACGCTGTGAGACCGCTGCGCCGTCCGTGGCGCAAAGGCCGGGCCAATCAGCGAGTATCGATCCGCATCGAATTGGCTGTACACTGAAGCTTCATCCGCACGCAAAAGCCGAGAGTGACCCTTCATGAGACGGCACACGCTGCTCATCGACGCCGACGACACGCTGTGGGAGAACAACGTCTTCTTCGAGAAGCTCATCGAGGATTTCATCTCTCTCGTCGAGCCTTACGGCTACCCGCGCGCGTACATCCGTCACATCTTGAATGAGACCGAGCGGCGCAACATCCGCCAGTACGGCTATGGCGTGCGCAGCTTTGGCCGCTCGCTTGAGGAGACGTACGTGAAGCTTGCCGATCACATGGCCAAGCGGGAGATGGTTGTACAGATTCATGAGCGCGTGGCGGAACTCGAGCGTACGCCGCCTAAAATCCTGGACGGAGTGCCCGATACCCTCGCGTACCTCACGCAGCGGCACCGGCTGATCCTGTTTACAAAGGGTGAGCCTGCCGAACAGGCCGCGAAGGTGCAGCGGTCCGGCCTGCAGGGCTTCTTCGAGGCGATCGAGATAGTGATGGAGAAGGACGCAGCGACGTATCGAAGCCTGGTCAACAAACACAAGATCGTCAAGACGCAAGGCTGGATGGTGGGGAACAGCCCCCGAAGCGACATCAATCCAGCGATGCTGGTGGGATTGAACGCCGTGTACATTCCCCACCAGCATACCTGGCAGATGGAGCAGGAGGCAGTAATGAGCGGCTCGGGAAAACTGGTGATCCTGCCCGCGTTTCGCGAACTACGGGCCCATTTCTAGTCTTCCTCCGCCTTTATCCAAGATGGAGGTTGCGCCCGGTCGAACGCGACCGAGAACTGAGAAGCAACTTCGGTCTCGCGGGACACGGGGAAAATCTTCATGGCAACTGCAATTAGCCTGAAACCCACCGATTGGCGGCAGGAATGGTTCGAATTTGAGGACGCAGCCTATCTGAATGCGGCCGGGCAGGCGCCAATGCCCAAGGTTTCGTTGCGGGCGGTCCAGGCTGCGCTCGAATGGAAGAAATTCCCGCATAAGATGCCGGATTCCGCGTATTTCGAAACGCCGAACCGCGTCCGTGCGTCGATCGCCAAGCTCATCGGCGGCAAACCGGAAGAGGTCGCGCTCACGACCGGAGCGAGCGGCGGGCTCGCGGCCGTTGCCTACGGAGTCTCGTGGAAGCCGGGCGATGAAATCATCACGGCAAAGGGCGAATTCCCGGCGCAATTCACGGCGTGGAAGCCGCTCGAGGCCCGCGAGGGAGTTCGGCTGCGGGTCGTGGCTCCGCGTGAGCGTTTCCTAACAGCGGACGACCTGATTGCCGCGCTCACACCGAAAACGCGGCTGGTCTCCGTGAGCCTTGTCCGGTTTGATGATGCGTCGCGGCTCGATGCCTCGCGGACCGCCGAGGCGTGCCACGCGCAATGCACGTACCTGCTGCTGGACATAAGCCAGTGCTGCGGCGCAACTCCTCTGGACGTGGGGAAGCTGGGTGCTGATTTTCTGGTTTGTGCGGGCTACAAATGGATTCTCAGCCCGTATGGCACCGGGTTTTTCTGGGTGCGCAGCGACCTCATTGAAACACTTCGGCCCGGACCGTTCTATTGGATGGCGCTCCAGGGGGCGGACCGCTTCCACTCGCTGGTCTTCGATGATCCAAAGCCCGCTCCGGGCGCGGCGCGCTGGGATTCGCCCGAAACCTCCAGCTTCTTCAATCTGGCTGCGATGGACGCGTCCCTCGAGTTTGTGCTGCGAGTCGGACCGGAAACCGTTGCCGAACACAACCGCGCATTGATCGAGATGATGTATGAACGCCTGCCTCGCGACCGTTGTATCGCGACAAGTCCGCTCGACCCCGCGCGCCGCGGGCCTTATGGCTGCTTTGCGGCGCGCACGCCGGAAAAAACCGCCGCGCTCTATGAGAGGCTGCGCAAAGAGAACGTGATCGTCAGCCTGCGAGAGGGAAATCTGCGCGTGTCGCCCTACCTTTATAACACCGAGCGCGACATCGACCGGCTCATCGCCGTGGCCACCATCTGAGCCGCGGCTTCAGCCTGAATCCGATGGAAATCCTCGGCGCGCACGTACCAGGCGTGGCAGAATTTCTTTCCCATGGCCGAAGCAAAGAAATGGCCGCGAGTTGCCGTCGTGGGCGCGGGGGCAGTGGGCGGCTACTTCGGCGGCATGCTGGCGCGCGCGGGCGCGCCGGTGATCTTCATCGGACGGCCGAAGTTCGCCGATGCGGTGAAGCAGAGCGGCTTGCAGCTCGACACTCTGCAATTTCACGAAACCCTGCGCGTGGAAGCCGCTACCGAGTTCCGCGCGGCGCGCGGTGCCGAGCTGGTTCTCTTCTGCGTCAAGACTACCGACACGGAATCGGCGGCGAAGGAATTGGCGCCGTTTCTCTCGCCGCAAACGCTCCTTCTCAGCCTGCAGAACGGGGTGGACAACGCCGAAAGAATTCGCGCCGCGTCCGGGATCGAAGCGCTGCCGGCCGCGGTGTACGTGGCCGCCTCTGTGCCGGAACCGGGCCGTGTCATGCACGTGGGTCGCGGAGACCTGGTCATCGGCCCGCGCTGCGAAAGGACAGAAATGCTGGCTACTCTGTTCGGGCGCGCTGGCGTTCCCTGCCGCATTTCCGACAATCTCGAGGGAGAGCTTTGGTTGAAATTGACCATGAACTGCTCGGCGAACGCCATCTCCGCGCTGGCGCGCGTCACATATGGGGAGATTGTAGCCAATGCCGACGCGCGCAAACTCGTTGAAACGGTTGTGTACGAGGTTCTTGCGGTCGCCCGCGCGGCAGGAGTTCGCGTGCCCGGGATGGAAAATCCCGAAGCAGGGATCGCGACTGCCCTGAAGCTAGCGCAACAGATGAGCCGCGCGACGTCGTCCACTGCGCAGGATCTGGCAAAGGGCAAGCGGACCGAGATTGATTCCTTGAATGGCTACATTGCGCGGCGCGGCGAAGCACTCGGCGTGCCCGTGCCCGTCAATCACGCGCTTTACACGCTGGTCAAACTCGCAGAAGGCCGCGCCTGAGTGCGGCGCGGCATCCTTGTTCGCCCGAGGCTACTCCGGTGCAACGGCGCGAAACGGGATGTGCACGATGGCTTCTAGCTCGACCGGCTCGCCCTGGCGTTCGGCCGGACGAAACCTCCACCGCGCCAGCGCTTGCATGGCGTTCTGGTCGAGCTGATCGTCGATTCCACGCACAAGCTGGATGCTGTCCACCGAACCATCTTTCCGGATCACCGCGTAAAGCACCACATCGCCCTCGACGCGCTCGTTCCTCAGTGCCGGCGGGTACTTCGGGTCCACTTTGTGAAGCGGCGACGGGCCGGTCAGATCACCGGGGGGAGCGACGCCAAGTCCGGGAGCGTCTGTGCGCATCTCGGAAAAATTCAGGATCCAACTCCCCGTGACGCTGTTGAGATTTGGCATGTTGATGTCAAGCGTATAGACCCGCTTCGCTCCGAGAATCGCTTCGGGCTTTGCCCCTGGCGGCAACGCTCCGAAGTTCTGCGTCGCCGCTTGCGAGGGAGCGTCATCGGACTGGCCGCGTGGCTCGGGCTTGGAGATGAGAGGCTGCGCAGGAGCCACTCGGAGCTTCCCAGAAGTTTCTCCAAGGCCGGAAACGCCGGAGGTCTTCCCGGGCTCGCCGCCACTGATGCTCACGGAGATTGAATTTCCTGCGGGAGTGGTGCCCGTACCGCCGTTGCTTCCGGAGCCCCCAGGCGGAACACCCTCTGCGCCTGGCACACCGTTCGCGACGCCGCCGGGAACTCCCCGCTGCGTCCCTTCTGGCGAAATCGAAACACGTGCGGCAAGATTGCCTTGGGGGACTTGCACGCTGGGCGTAGGAGGAGCGGGCGTAGCGGAAATGGCGATGAGCGTCACGGGCATACCCGCCGCGGTCGCAGGAACCGCCGAAGCTACTTCCGGCGCGGGCGCTGCCTCGCCACTCTGCGTCCGATTCGCCACGCGGGGAACGCTTCCCGCGTTGATCTGCAGATTTGGTTTTTCGGGCGCGTGGCTGAATGCCACAAGGTTCATTTCACGTACCTGAGGTGTGAAGTTTTGCGCCTCCGTCAGGACGGGCGCCTTCTCGGGAGAGACAGTCGCAATGCGCCGATCGCGTGGGCGGAGTTTTGCGAGCGTCTCTGGACTGATCTGCAAGCGCGGCCGCGCCGGCACCGCGCTCGAACCCAACTGCACGATGTTCGGGAGATTCGTGAGTATCTTGGGTGGTTCCGGTAGCGAAGCGGGCTGGATGAGGGTTTGCCGCGGATGCGTCGGCCGCACAGGATCGGTGAAGATGCGCTGCCGCGGATGGAAAGCATCGGCGCCCTTCGGAGGGAGGGGTTTGTCCGGCTGTGCGTGCGGAATGGCCTTCAGTTTCGGCCCCGGCAGATCAAGCTCGGGGAGATCGTTGATGGGACCGGACCAGGTTAATTCGATATTGTCGAACGCCGGATTGCGCCGCGGGGCCACAGGAAAGTCCGGATAAGGCATGACGAAAATAGCGACGTGCCAAAGCGCCGCGGCAACAACTGCGCGCCTGGGGGCTCGGCGCTCAATCCATGAGTCTTTGAAAAACTCGCCCGGGCGAAATGGCTTCGCTGCAGCGGGGCCGCCGATCGCAGCCACGACCACACTCCAAAAACTCTGCCGGAAGCTGCCCCACGCCACGTCGAGCTGTGGCGCCCTGCCGGCCGGCCGACGCACGGCCCTGGTGGGTCCTCGGCCCAAACCGAGGAGTTCAGCAGCGCTGCGCCCCGGTGCCGAGGCCCCAGGATTCCTCGCGAGTCGCGAAAGATCGAAGGCACTTTGTTCGTGTTCGGCCGGCATGGAAGTTTCGATTATACCTTCGGCGCGGGAGATGCCCCGGAGTGGATTTGGGGACGGAGGATCAGTCTACTCCACTATTCCAAAGATAAAAACTCAGGGTGGCATCTCCTTGTCTGAGCAGGCGGATGCGATGCAAATTGCCGACCGTTTCCGGCAAGTTTGAATTTCGGCGATGCTCCACGATGACGCGGCCGTCTTTGGCACGCAGCCCGGCGGTTCCCAGGAAGCGCAGCACGCTCTCGTATTCCTTGGCTTCCGCATACGGTGGATCGAGAAACATGATCTCTGCCGCGTCTCCGGGTTCGGATTGCCGCCAGGCCTGGAGCATCTCAAGTCCGCGAAGCGCATCCACCGCGAGCAACGTCGCCCCAGAAGTAATGCCGAGCGAATCAAGATTCTGCCGGATCAGATTCGCAGCGGTTGCATGCTTTTCGATGAAGATGACCTCGGCTGCTCCGCGGCTGAGCGCTTCGATGCCGACGGCTCCGGTGCCCGCATAAACATCGATGAATCGGGCGCCTTCGATGGATAATCCAATGACGTTGAAAAGAGTTTCGCGCAAGCGGTCGCTGGTCGGGCGCAGCTTCAACCCGCGAAAATTTTTCAAGACGCGGCTGCGATATTTTCCCGCGATGACGCGCATGGTCAGCCGACCCGAGCGAGATGATAACGTCTCTGCCAGTGCGCCGGGAGAGCGCCTAGGATCTGCTGCAAAAGCGGGCTCTGATTTGGATCTTCGACCAGATGGAACGCCTCGCGGCGCGCCAGTTCCAGCAGCTCACGGTCGCGCAGCGGATTCGCGACGTCGAAGCCAAGGTCGCCGTGCTGGCGCGTGCCGAAGAATTCGCCTGGGCCGCGAAGCTGTAGGTCGGTTTCGGCGATTTCGAAACCGTTCGTCGTGCGAACCATCGTCTCCAGCCGCAGCCGCGCTTCGTCGCTCATCCGCGTCGGCGCAATCAGGATGCAATAGGACTTTTCCTCGCCGCGGCCGATTCGCCCGCGCAATTGATGAAGCTGCGCCAGCCCGAAGCGCTCGGCGTGCTCGACCACCATCACGGTCGCATTGGGCACATCCACACCGACTTCAATTACGGTTGTTGCCACGAGCACCTGAATCTCGTTTCTGCGAAATCCTTGCATCACCTCTTCTTTTTCGTCGCTCGAGAGCCGCCCATGGAGCAGGCCGAGTCGCAACTTGGGAAAAACTTCTTTCGAGAGGCGCGCGAATTCTTTGATGGCCGCTTTCAGTTCGAGTTTCGTCTCCTCGATGACCGGATAGACGATGTAGGCCTGGCGGCCCGCGGCCACTTCGCGACCGAAAAACCCCCAAACGCCGGGAAGATTCTGCTGGCTCGATATGCGCGTTACAATTGGCGTGCGGCCGGGCGGCAGCTCGTCGAGCAACGAAACGTCCAAATCACCGTAAAGTGTCAACGAAAGCGTGCGTGGAATCGGTGTCGCGGTCAGCACGAGCACATGCGGCGCAATGCCGTGCACCGCTGCTTTGTCCATCAGCCGCTTGCGCTGCAAAACGCCGAAACGGTGCTGCTCGTCGATGCAGACAAAGCCGAGCCGGTTAAACTGAACCTCCTCTTCGATCAGCGCATGCGTGCCGATGACGAGCTGCGCCTCGCCCGCGCGGACGCGCTCGCGTGCGGCTGCTTTCTCGGAAGGATTCAATCCGCTGATGAGCAGTTCAACGCGGTAGCCCGCGCGCGAAAGAATCCTTCGCGCGGAGAGAAAGTGCTGAACGGCGAGAATTTCCGTCGGCGCCATCAGGGCCGCCTGGCAGCCATTTTCGATGGCGATGACCGCAGCCTCGAGCGCAACGATCGTCTTGCCGCTTCCCACATCGCCTTGAAGCAGCCGGTTCATCGGCACCGGCCTTTCGAGATCGGCGGCGATTTCTGCCAGAACGCGCTTCTGCGCGGACGTCGGCTTGAAAGGGAGGATGCGCTTCAGCGCCTCCCGGATGCGTTCTTCGCGCACGGCAAACGCGATGGCGTTCTCGCGCCGTATGGCGCGCCGATTCAGCCCCAAACTGAGCTGAAAAAGGAAAAACTCTTCGAAGACGAGCCGCTGCTGCGCCGGCGAACGGAACGCATTGAGCGCGTCGAGCGATTCATCAGGCGGAGGGAAGTGCGTGTGGAGCAGGGCTTCGCGCCGCGAAGGATACCCAAGGCGCTGGAGTAGTTCGGGCGGCAGCGGATCCAAAGGATGCGCGTCGAACTGCTGCAAGGCGCCATAAACTGCGCGTCGGATCGCCCGCGAGCCAAACGTACCGATAGCCTCGTAAATCGGCACGATTCGTCCGACTTCGGTCGAGTCCATCTCTTCGCCGCGAAGCAGCTCCATCTGAGGATTCACCATTTCGATCCGCGCGGGGCGCAACCTGTCGACTTCTACCTTGCCGTGAAGAACCAATAGCTGACCGGGTTTCAGCCTGCCTTCAAGGTAGCCTCCGTGGAAAAACTTGCAGGGGAGCGAGCCGGTCGAATCCTGCACCAAAAGGTGGTAAATCGCGTCGTGCTTGCGATAGCGCACGGACGACGGCACGGCGCTGCCGCTCATCACGCGTGCCCGAACCGTATAGGTGCCGCCGGGCTGCAAATCGCGGATATTGCTGAAATGAATCCGGTCTTCGTAACGAAAGGGCAAATAGCCAAGCAGGTCTTCGAGCGTGTGGATGCCGCGCTTGGCCAGGAGTTCGGCGCGCTGAGGGCCGACGCCCTTGACCATGCGCACTTCCGTTGTCAGGCTCAGCTCCATGTCGTTGTCTTTATATCATTCCTGCCGCAAGGCACGCGGGCACGAGTGATACTTGCGGACTCCGCGTCGCTATCGTTAGAGTGGGCGTCCTGCTCTGCGCGCAAGGAAGGAGTTTCCCGTGGATTCTTCGCCGCCTTCGGCAAATGAGCATCTGACGAGCTCCGACCGCCGCGCGTTGTTGCTGTGGCTGGTTTTGGGTGTGGCCGGGGCGCTCTTTGCGTTCAAATATTACTTTGCCGCATTTCCCGAAGCCGCCGTGAATTTCCAAGTTTCCCGCGCGGAAGCGCTCGAACGTGCGCGACACTTCGTCACCGGGCTGGGCGAAAACCTGGCCAGCTATCAATCGTCCATCGTGTTCGACGTGGATGACAATGCCAAGACCTATCTCGAGCGCGAACTGGGCCTCGCGCAGGCGAACCGCGTGATGGCCTCCGAGATCAACATCTGGTACTGGGAGGTCCGCTTTTTCCGCCCCCTGCAGGAGGAGGAATATCGCGTCTGGGTGAATCCTGCGGGACGCATAGCGGGCTACGACCACAAAGTCGCCGAGGCAAGCCCCGGGGCAACACTCGCGCGCGCCGCGGCGGAAGAGAAGGCGCAGAAATTCCTCGTAGCTCAATACCAAGCTCCGCTCAAGGATTGGGAATTTCTGCCGGAGGAAGCCAACTCGACACTGAAGCCAAAGCGGCTCGACTGGTTATTCACCTGGGAGAAGCGCGGTTTTCGCGCGAAGGATGCTCCCTATCGCTTGAAGGTGACGGTGCAAGGCGGCGCGATCGGCGGCGCGCGGGAATTTCTAAAGGTGCCCGAGGCGTGGGAGCGCGACTACAGACATCTGCGTTCGACGAACATCTTCTACAACCAGGTCGCTTTGATTCCCTACATCCTCCTGCTCGGTGCGGCACTCTGGGTGGGTATCCTGCTGACGCGGCACGGGCAGACGCGGTGGAGCGGCGCCATCAAGCTCGGCGGCTTTGTGGCAGCGGCTTTGTTCTTGATGCAGCTCAATCAATGGCCGATATCTCGCGCCGCCTACGACACACATTCTTCCTACAGCAGCTTCGTGGCAATTCAACTCGTGAATGCCCTGTTGTTCGCCGTGGGCTCCGCGCTGACGGTGGCGCTTGTGCTTCCCGCAGGCGACGCGCTCTACCGCGTGGCGCAGCCGACCCGCCTGCGACTCGCCAAAGCGTTCACGCTACGGGGACTGCGCACCCGCGAGTTCTTCAACTCCGCCGTGGTAGGGCTCTGCTTGGCCGCAGCGCATATTGGCTTCGTCGTCGCCTTCTACCTGATCGGCAGCCGGGTGGGCGTCTGGGCTCCGCAGGAGCTGAACTACGAGAACTCGGTGAGCACTACGTTTCCGTGGATATCCGGCGTTGCGATCGGGCTCTTCGCTTCCACGAACGAGGAATTCCTCTTTCGCCTGTTCGCAGTTCCGTTCCTCGAGCGTGTCACCCGTTCGCGCTGGCTGGCCGTGATTCTCCCGGCATTCTCCTGGAGCTTTCTGCACAGCGCCTATCCCCAAGAGCCCGGCTACATTCGGGGGATAGAAGTTGGGATCATCGGCGTCGTGGCGGGTCTCGTCCTGCTGCGCTGGGGCATTGTCGCTACACTGATCTGGCATTACACCGTGGACGCGCTCCTGGTCGGACTTCTGCTGATTCGCTCCAACAGCTTGTACTTCAAGATTTCCGGAGCGGCTGTAGGCGCAGCCGCCGTCGCACCGCTTCTGTTTGCAGGCGCAGCCTACCTCCTGCGAGGCCGCTTCGAGACGGATAAATCGCTACTAAACAGCGCGGAACCTTTGCCGGACGTTGAATTGGCAATGCCTGTGGCCGCCACAACTGCGCCGGCGGCACCGGCGCGGCACTACGACGCGCTCATGCGGAGCACCCTCGGATTTCTCGCCTTGTGCATTGTTGTAGGCGGAATTCTCGCCTGGAAACTGAAGCCCAAGTCTGTGGGCGACTACCTCACCCTCCGGGTGAACGCACGCGAAGCCCGGCGCATTGCCGACCAGACGCTGCGCTCCCGCGCGTTGCGACCCGAAAGCTATCGGGCGGCCACAACATTTGTTTCCCTCATGGACCCTCTCACGAATGAGTTCCTGCGGCGGCGTATCGGCATCGCCGGCATAAACAGAATCTATGACAAGGAAGTGCCGGGCGCGCTTTGGCGCGTGCGTTATTTCCGGGACGGTGATCCGGAAGAGTACGCCGTCGTCGTCCGTCCAGATGGTTCTCTCCACGCAGTCCGGCATACGCTCGCCGAGGCCGCACCCGGCGCATCGCTCAGCAAAGAAGAAGCCATCTTGCGCGCGGAGACATTCCTGCGCGAAGCGAAGAAGATCGACCACAAGCAATGGCATCTTGTGGAGACAAATTCAGAGAAGCGCCCTCATCGGATCGATCACACGTTGAGGTGGGAGCGGACGCGACCGCTTGACGATGCACGGGCTCCCACGGCCCCCGAACGTCTCTCTCCGGACCACGCCTATGCTCGCATCGAGGTGCAGGTCCTCGGCAACGAAGTGACCAATTTCCGAACCTTCATCAAAATTCCCGATGCATGGCGCCGCGCGCAGCAAGAACGAAGCCTGCCGCGAGCGCTCTATTCCATCGGGCGCAGCCTGTTTTTCGTGGGCCTCTCGCTGACGATGCTCATTCTCTTCCTGAAAAGGCTGCGATCGGAAGCTGCTTCTACCATTCCTTGGCGACGGCTGGCGAAATGGTCGCTCTGGGGTCTGGGGGGATTTCTACTTGCATTCTTCTGCGGTAGCGCCATCCCCGACCTGTTGTCCGCGTATTCGACAGAAGTCCCGATGAAGATATTTCTCGGAGAACTCGGAGTCGGCGTATTGATCTTTTCCGCGCTGGTCTTCGGCGGCTTGGCGCTCGTCCTGGGTCTGGCATGGTATTACGGCAGCCGCGCATCCGGCACGGAGCGCTTGCCAGGTTGGAACGGCATGCCCGCACCGTACTACCGGGACGCTGTGTGGATTGGCCTGGGGGGAATGGTAGCGCTCGCCGGTCTCGATCCGTTGCTTACGAAACTCGGGGAGCTCTGGCCGACACTTCACAGGTCTCTCGACGCCTCGATCGGAATGGACTTCGATGCGCTGCTTCCGTTCGGGGGCATCCTCGGCGATGCTCTGTCGCGGGGGCTCCTCTACACCGGTCTGGTCGCTTTAATCGCTGCCTTCATCGTGTCCGAAATTCGCCCCGTCTGGCTGCGACTATCCTTATTCGGCGCGTCTTGCCTGGCGTTGATAGGTGGCTGGGGCAATGCTGCCGATTTTGCCAAGGAGCTTCTAACCGCAACACTCGGGCTGGCGGTCATCGTCTTCGGCGTGAGGCGTTTTGTGCGATTCAACCTGCTCGGGTGCTTCCTCATCGCGATGGGCTCAAGACTGCTGGAAGCGTCGGGTGAGCTTTTCGGCCAGCCTGACGCGTTTTACCGCGCGAATGGCTATGCTCTCCTCATAGCGCTGGCACTTCTTTTCGCGTGGCCCCTCGTAATGTGGCGAGTCCAATGCGGGACGAGCACGCAGCAACAGGCTTGAAATAGGCCCCTCAGAATTGTCTCCCTTCGCCCCCGGCATCTGGAAAGACAGGCAACTTCCCGGGGACCTACTGCTTCGGAAACATTTAGGGTTCCTGTTTCGTCTTTACAGCGGAGGGCGGCTGCTTACCATTAGAGGGGACGTACGTCCATAATGGATGGTCTTCGCCATGACTCTCCGCGGGCAGAATGGTCTTCGGAGAAAGCCGATGCCCCGGTAAGCGCCAGGGGGCCCGTAAGCGCGAAGAGAAAGCGAAATATGCCGCTTCCACGTTGGGCGTTGGCTTTCCCCAATGAGGCAGGCCGGACCGGCTCGATCGATGCCGCCCTGCCAACGGTGGCATCTTTGTCCCAGATTGACGAACGGTCCCTGGTCGCCGAAGCCCAGGCGGGCAACCGCGCCGCTTTCGAGGAACTTGTCCGCCGCTACGATCGCCACGTCTTGCGCCTGGCGTTGAACGTGATGCGCCGGTCGGAGGATGCGCGGGACGTCTATCAGGAAGCCTTTCTCAAAGTCTATCGGAATCTCCACCGCTTCCGCTTTGAATGCAGCTTCTACACCTGGCTCTACCGGGTCGTAACCAACGTTTGCCTCGATCACCTCCGTCGGCGCCAGGCTCGGCCTGAAGACCAGGCCCCCGAGCTCGCTTCCGACCATCGCGAAGAAGGCATCACCGACTTTTTCGAGCGGCAGCGCGAACACCGCGCCACACTCGATCCGGAGCGGCGGCTGCTCGGCAAAGAGATCCAGGCGAGGCTCTTGCAGGCCATGCAACGCCTCTCGCCGCGTGAGCGCATCGTCTTCGAGATGAAGCACTATCAGGGATTGAAGCTTCGCGCAATCGGCGAGGCGCTCGGGACCACAGAGGAAACCGTGAAGAACTCGCTTTTCCGCGCCACGCGCAAGCTGCGAAGCCAATTGGGAGAACTGCTGTGAACGGCCCGGCACAAAATCAGGGCCCGCGGGCGACGAATTGTCCGGCGATCGCTCCGCTGCTGCCCTTCTATGCCTGCGACGAGCTGAACGCAGCCGAGCGCGGACAAGTTGACGCGCACTTGGCGCAATGCGCCGCGTGCGGGGAACAACTCAAACAGGAGCGCAGACTGCTCGAAGCTTTGGACGAGATGCTCCAGCCGGCCGATCGGCTGAATCCCTCGGACACACTCCTCGCGCAATGCCGCAGCGAACTCGCAGAACGGCTCGATGATCTGGCTTCACCGCCGGCTCCGGAACATTGGCAACCCTTCGGCTGGCTCCGGCGCTTGATCGCGCTGCGTCCTGCGTTGGGGGGGGCCTTGCTCGTGTTTTTTGGCGTGGTGTTGGGCGCCCAGGTTCCCGGTTGGGTTGCCAGCCTCGGCCGCGCGCGAACCGCGGATCCCACGGTGAATGTTCGGGCGACGCCCAGGCTGACGGAAGACCAGCTCGCGCAGATGTCTGTCGCAGGCATCAATTTCGTGCCGTCCTCGGACGCGGCGCCCGGGACAGTCCAGGTGGAACTGCGCGCCGAACAGCCGCTCATCATCTCCGGCAGCGTGGAGGATGGCGACGTGCGCCGAGTCCTTACCTACGTCATCGAAAACGGGCATCGCTTCGACGCCGGAGTGCGGCTTGACTGTCTGGACGCCCTGAAGTCACACACGACCGATGCGGATGTGAGGCGGGCGCTGCTTGGCGCGGCGCGCCGGGACGAGAACCCCGCCGTCCGCTTGAAGGCTCTGGACGCGCTGCGCGACTCGGCAGAGCAGCCCGCTGTTCGTCAAGCTCTGCTCGATTCCCTCGAGCACGAGTCAAATCCCGGTGTCCGCGTGGAAGCCGTGAATCTGCTCGTGCATTCGTTGCGGCAACTGGAGGAAAACTCCACACCGGCTTTGGCGCCTGTTCCCGCGTCGCCTCGTACCACGGCACCCAAGTCGGCGTCCTTACCCACGGACCCGTCCGTGGAGAGAGTCGTGCGCGCTCTTGAGGAGCTGACTCGCAAGGACCCGAGCCGCTATGTGCGCTTGCGGAGCGCCGCGGCCCTACGCCAAATCGGCCCGCGCGAGGTCCAGTAGCGATTGGCGGATTAGCCTGCACGCGAAAGTATCGACAACGTTTCGCAGCTCATGATTCTGACAAAGAACAGCCCCTGGCTCCGCTGGATGCTGCTTGGCGGCATCGTCCTCACCATCGCGCCAGCCGGGGCCGCCCGGCGCAAGCCGCACAATCCTCCGCCTGCGGGCGACCCGGGAATCCCTCACGCGGCCGCCGACCGCGTGGGTTTCGTCCAGACGTTAGAAGGACAAACGCTTCACCTTTCCGCGGATCTCGGTACTGTGCACATCTTCACTCTCGAGCCCGGCGCCGCGCCTATGGTGCGCTACAACGTGCATATCGAAACCGACGTGCGCGCTCCGCTGGCGGATCATCTTCTCTCTCAATACTCGCTCGCCGCGAAGTCCTCATCTTCCGGTGTGCAGATCATTGGCGCATTGCCGCCGCAGAGTGCCCATGGCCGGGCGTCGGAAGCGCAATTTTGGGTGCGTTTCGATGTAACGATTCCGCACAACTACAGCGTTGAGGTCTCGACCGGGGCGGGTGACATCGAAACAGTGGACATCGGCGGCACGGCGAGCTTGATTACGCAGGGAGGCAACATCCGCGCGGGGCGGATCGGCGCGACCGGACTCCCCGCAAGCACCATGGGCAGGCCCGTGGCACGCCTTGAGACTGAGGGCGGCCACATTACGGTTCAGGACGTCGCCGGAGACCTGATCGCCAACACCGGCGGCGGGCATATCAACGCAGGGAATATTTCTGGCGACGCGACACTGCACTCCGGCGGCGGGCACATTCACGCAGAAAGCATCGCGGGACGCGCCGATCTGGACACGAAGGGCGGCAACATCACAGTGCGTCAGGCGGGCAGCACGGTCTCGGTCCATACAGGCGGAGGGCAGATTGACTTCGGTGAAGTGCGCGGCGCGGTCCGTGCGCAGACGGGCGGCGGCGGCATCCGCGTGATGTACGTGGCCGGTCCATTGGAGGTGGAGACAAGCGCCGGAAGCATCTGTCTGACGCGCGTCGGCGGCTCAGTTCGCGCACAAACCGCGGGGGGAACGATCACGGCGTGGATCAGCCCGGATTCGCCTTCGCAAAGCGCTCCCGTGCGGCTCGCCGGAGCATCCCAACTCTCTTCCGGCGCAGGCGACATCGTCGTGTTTCTGCCGCGTAATCTAGCGGCGACCATTGACGCGACCGTCGAACACGGCGGTGAGAATTACATCCTGGTGGACCCTTCTCTTCTTCTGAATATCCAGTCTGCGGGCATCCCTGGCGGACCTGTGCGCGCCACGGGCGTGCTCAATGGCGGCGGAGCCCTCCTCCGGCTCCGTACCGTCGTGGGCAAAATCCACCTCCAATACGTGGACTCCGATGTGGCGCTGCGCCAATCCCTCATGCGCGAACAGACGGAGCGGATCAATCGGTACCTTCGGGAAATGCAGATGAGTGTGAACGAGCAAATCGAAGCGGCTCGCAAGCTGGCCCTGGCGGCGGAGGGCGCGCCGCAGGAAAAAAGCGGCTGGTTCGGGTTTTGGTGGGACGGCATCGAGGAAAAAGTCCGGGGTGGAATCAGCGAGGATCCCCGGGAGTTGAAAAAATACCTCATCCATTCAACTCAGCCCGCATATCCGGAAATCGCGAAGAAGGCTGGAATTGAAGGACGCGTGCGCTTGCAAGTGCGTGTTGGAAGGGACGGTCGCGTCGAGGTATTGAAGGTCCTTGAAGGCGAACCGGTGCTCGCCGATGCGGCGATCGCCGCGGTGAAACAGTGGCAATACCGGCCGAAGCAGTTAAACGGAAAAAGGGTCAATGTCATCTCCGAAGTTTCAGTCGGTTTTCAACTGCACTGAGCGGCTGCGCCCGGTTCAGTTGATACATCCGGGGAGTTGTTCGCTGGATTAGTTCGGCAAGCAAGTACGGGGTCGAGAGTCTCGAAGGGGGTACACTCGCATGACTCACCGCGCGCTTCGTATTTCTGGGCTCTTTGTATTCGCTCTGGCCGTGGTATTTGCCTCGCCGTCTTTCGCCTACAAGCATGATTTCAATCAAACGTATCCGCTCCAACCCGGCGGCTCCTTCCAGCTGCAAAACGTCAACGGTACCGTGAACGTGCAAGGCTGGGATCGCGACGAAGTGGAAATTCGCGCAGTAAAGACCGCGCGGGAGAAACTTTCCGACCTGGACCGCGTCTCAATTGTGGTGACCGCCAAACCGGAATCCGTTTCTGTCGTCACTCGCTATCCCCAGGACGAAGGCGTCGAAGTGGCGGTGGAGTACACGATTCACGTGCCCTATGCCGCCCATTTAGAGCATATAGGCACAGTCAATGGCACACTGCGTGTCTCCGGAGTAGACAAAATCCGCGACCTGCAAACCGTGAATGGAAACATTGAGGTCTACGAGGGCGGCGGCACAGTTCACGCAAAAACGACGAATGGAAACGTGCATCTCGAGCTGGCCCGCTTCGATCATGCGAATGAAGCGAGCGCGGAAACGACGAACGGTTCCGTTCTTCTTGCGCTGGCTCCGGGAACGCAAGCCGATCTGGAAGCCCGCTGCCTCAACGGCGATTTCCGATCCGAGTTGCCGCTGGAACTCGAAGGTTCGCTCCGTCCGCGCGAAGTGCGCGGCCGGCTTGGGAACGGCGGCGGGCCGATTCGCTTGCGCACGGTAAACGGTGGAATTCGAGTGGTTGCATTGCGGTCCAGCGTCTAGCCGGGACCGCCACTGGAAGGAGAGAGGAAGAACGACTATGAAACATCGAACGATCTGGATCGCAGGGAGCCTCGCCGCGCTGGCGGCGTTGCTGGTCGCGCTGCCGGGGCCGTCGCGGTCAACGCAATCCCAGGACGAACCATCTCTGGCGCGTCTGCAGGAGAGGCTGGCCGAGTTGCAACAACGGCTCGAAGCGAATCTCACGGACCGTCACCTCAAGCTCAACCAGCCGGCGCAAGCTCTCGCCACGCTGGCGGCGCAGCGCGCCACGCAAAAGGTCCAGGAAGACGTTGATGATCTCGCGCCGCTCGCTGACCAGGAAATCATGACCCTGGTGTCGCCGGATGACGGCACAAGCTGGCTCGGCGCCGAAACACGCGACGTCAACCCGGATACGGTAAAAGAATTGAGGCTTCCTTCCGAACAGGGCGTCGTACTCAGCCACATCACGCCGGACAGCCCGGCAGCAAAGGCCGCCCTGAAGGAAAACGACGTTGTCACCGCCTTCAACGGCCAGCGTGTCGAAGGCGCTGTACAATTCCGCCGGATGATCCACGAAACTCCGGCTGGCCGCTCCGTTCAATTGACCGTCTGGCGCGACGGGCGTTCGCAGACCGTCAGCGTCACACTGGAAAAGGCAGAGGAACATGCAAAGGCTTGGACGCGGGCGTTTCCATCGGGCAATTTCACTTTCCACATGCCGGAAATTCCTCAGATAGATTTTTATGGCGAAATGTTCTCCATGAACCGGGCGCGGCTCGGAATCGATGCGGAAGACCTAAGCGGCCAACTCGGAACTTACTTCGGCGCGCCGGATGGCGAAGGCGTGCTTGTGCGCGGCGTGAACCCAGGCTCAGCCGCGGAGAAGGCGGGCCTGAAAGCGGGAGACGTCATCGTCAAGTTCAATGGAGAGCGCATCCGCAGCGCCGGCGACCTGCGCGAGCGGCTCGCAGGAATTCACGAGGAGAAGACGGCGAAACTTGGCGTTCTTCGCAATCGTAGCGAGATTACTTTGGACGATCGCAGAGGGTCCGGGTTCACGGCCGGGTCTTTTCTTTTTGTTCAGAACCCACTCTCTGCGCGCGTCGGTTATGGTGCAGCGCGGCGATATTTCCGCGCGAGCCGTAAGGGCCTCCGCGCTGCCTCGGTCCAGCGCGCTACCCGCGCCGCAGGCGTGTTGCCCCAATCCTCCTCGGTAGGCGCCAGTGCGAGCCGGAGAAGATACCTGAGGCCGCGCAGAAAGTCGCCGCGCATCTGTACGCGCAAACAGGCGCGTTCAAAGAGACCCCGTTCGACTTCTTGCTCGGAGGGAAGCCAGCGCAGTACTTCTTCCACCAAGCGCCCGGCGGCGCCGTCGGCAAGCACCGCTGCCCGGATTTCCCTCGGCAACGGCGCATTCAACAGATCCATCGCCAGACGCAATCCGAGATGCACCATGCGTTCCGTCCCTGTCTCTCTGGCGGTCGCCACGGCGCGCGGCCAGTCGAAACACTTCTGACGCGAAATCAGGGCAGCCACATCAGCAATCCACCTTAGCCGTTCCCAGAGATGCTTGGACCCATGCACGCAGAGGAAACTGAGAGTGTCCTCGGGGCAAAATGCAGACATTTCGCGGCCATCGAGAGGAATTCGCACGCGTCGCGCAAAAAAATCGTTCAGCGGCAAGGGCCGCGGAAAATAGCGCAGTGTGCGCTCGGTGTGTAACTCCACGATCAAATTCCCGCCGCCATCCAGGAATAGAAACTGTCCGGGCACCCGCCCTGCTTCGGCAACTTGTGGAGAAATCTGGGTTACGAAACCTGCAGCGCGCATTACATCCATTGCCCGCAAGACAGCCTCATGTGGCATGACAAAATCGAGGTCCGAATATTGCCGCAGACTCCCGTCGCCGTAAGCTTGCACGGCGAGCGTGGGGCCTTTCACGACCACGGCTTCAATCCCCGCCTCTTCAAACCGTTCCGTCAGACGAAATAGCTCTGCGGTCAGCGACAGGGTGGAAAGCATCAGTGCGCGGCGTTTCTCGCGTAACCGCCGCCGCACCTCTTCTGACATCAAAGCTGCCATCGTTTTAGATTGCTCTACTCGCCGTGCCAGCTGCGGCAGGACTCCGTGGCGCTCCGCGAGGCATAGCAACTCATCGGATTGAATCGGCTTGTTGATCTGTTTGGGAACTGAGCGCGGATTCGAATCCGGTGCGGCGCACGCAAGCAGAATCTCCCACTCTGAAGACGCGCCGCAACTTGTTCTCCTAGTCATCCGATTTGGATTCTGCTGAGGTCTTTCTCCGTGCAATTGTATGGGAGTTGGCGTTTTATTGTGCTATCGAGAGTATTTCTCAGCCAGCCTCGTGACGCGCCGCAGAGCCTCTTCAAACGACGAAGATTGGCGGGGAAAGTTTTCCACAATGGTGCGAGCAATTTCTTCGAGGGACTGCTTCCCATTCATGGCCTCCAAGACGCAACGGTCGGCCTGACCGTCTTCGGCGAGCATGGGCACGTAATCCAGCGCCTTGCGGCGTAAAGTCTCCCTGGATAACGTTGCTCCCCAGAACGAAGACTGCACAAAATGCAATGGTTCGCCAACACCCGCAGCCCCGACAGTTGTGTTCCAGCGCCAGATATAGTCTTCTCCGACAGGATTAGCATGTAACTCGACTATGACTTCCTGTCCTTCCTCGAGCGCAACCGGCATGAGCCACGGCAGAAGTATCTGACCGTAAACAGTCGCCCTGGCTCCCGACGCGGCCAGCGGTCCCGAAGAATACCCGTATTGGCCCCACACTTGCGCGTCGAACCACACGCAAATTCCGTGTGCCGTCCCGCGCCTCAGGACCCGCAGCGTGAGCGTTCCCTCCACTTGCTTTCCGATGCCGGATGCGTAGTCCAGTACCATCCACGGTTTTGCTTCGGTCAGAAGCTGCTCGCGCCTGCAGTCGATGGGGTGAATCGAGTGGAGCAGCAGCTCGCGCCCCTTCGAGAAATTCAGGCCATGACCGTTCTGGGTCCATGGGGCGCAGATGCGCGCGTATTTTTCGTCTGCTTCAATCACGGCGGCCAGCAACGTGTCCCGTTGCGGAATTAGGACGCCACCCGGCTTGAGGAAGCGCTTGCGAGCGTCTTCCAGAGAAAGAATGGCCCCGTCATACAGAGGGAGCGCTCCGCGCAGGTCGGAGACCACAACACGCACGCGCTCCGGCAACTCCAGCTTGCGGGAGTCCCCTGCCAGAAAAATCATGCGATCCGCGAAGCCATTCGCAACCGCAAGTTCGCGCGCCAGACCCAGGCTCTCGCCCAGTTCGACGGCATAGACGCGGCTGGCTCCCGCGCGGCAGGCGAGCAGCGCCAGAGGGCCAGGTCCGCAGCCCAAATCGAGAACCGTGTCTCCCGGCCGAACTACTTCCGCTATGGCCTTTGCGTAAGCTTCAAATCGTGCCTGGTCGGCGATCATGTCGCCGTAGTCGCTAAGCGAATACATGTTCAAGCACGCAGAATCTCTGACACAGGCTGGGCAGTCCCGAGTAGGTGTTGTGCGTTCTCTAGCAGCAGGTCGCACATCGCCGGCAAGCGTTCTGCATCAGCGTGGGGGACAATCCGCTGAATGGGCACGCGCCCCACAAGTTGTGTCAACGCCTCGAACTCCGCCGCGCGCTGTGTGCGGTCGAGGAGGAAATTCATGTAGGTATTCTGCACCAGCTCGAGGAGCGCTTCTCGCCGGCTGAGCGGTTCGATCCGGGGCGCGTTGCCGTCGGCCACGCGAGCCCCAAAGATAAAGATGGCTCCGAGTGGCAGCCGCTCGCCGCAGAATTTTCCCCGCCCGTTTTCCAACGGAAGGTATCGTTTCTCCCAGTTGGGAGTCAGCAGGGGCAACGCGTCGCTGGCGCCGAGCAGCTTTTGCACCGAATCCGGCCACAAGCAAACGCGCGGGTATCCAGGTTCCACGAAATACTGTGCATTCTTTTCGATCAAGGGGACTATGTCCTCGCAGAGGATTCTTTCGCCTTGGAGGGCCAGCGCGCCCGCGGTCGTGGATTTTCCCGCTTCGCTCGGCCCGGCCAGCACCACGGCATGGTCCCCCGCGGCTGCGCAGCTCGCATGCAGGGCCATCACCCCGCGCCGCCTCAGAACAAAACCAAGAACCGGTCCGAGCAGATAGGTCGACAGGTCCTCGATGGTAAGGGGAGGCAGAAAACTTCCCCACAGCCGAGTCGCGTTCCGATCCAACACAAAGCAGGCGCCATCCGAATATTCGAGGCGGAAGAACTCCTCCTGTCCCAATGTGGTAAGGACAAATGTCGGATCGTCGTGTTCGTTACTACCGCGGCGCTCTAGGCGTTGCGCGGCCGGCAATCGGTTCGCGGAAATGAGCCAATCCGGCTCGATCGTGAGAGACAGAAATAAATCCGCTTGCGGGACGTAAGCCTCGGTGAGTCCCGGAACGGGCCGATCCGATGCGATCCTCAGCCCGTAAACGAGATAGGAAGAGTGCACGCGCTCACTACCGCTCGGTGGTCGGCTACCGCCAAATGGTATCTCTTCAAGCTCCGGTTTTGCGCTTGGAAGCCTTTCCGCCATCCAATTGGCCCATGTTCCCCGTTGCTTTCGTCATTTCCGTCAGGTCGCCATAAACGGTGAGCTTCGGCGCTTGGTAAGGTTTCTTACGTGCTGCTGGAGGCTTCCGTGTCATCCGGTACGCTCCCGATGGAATCTACTGAAAGTATCGTTTCTTTGCAACCAGTAGTTCAACGAAATGGGCCGAAGATCGAACCAGAGCCGTTCGTTAGCAGGCACGGCGAGGACTTCGCTAATTTTTGACCAATTAACAAACTCCTTAATCGCCGCATGTGATTCTGGAAGGGGTAAAGGATTCCAATCGCGACGTTGCACGTGAAGCAGCAGTGGATCGCCGAGCAGGGGCGTCTTTGGCCGATTTAGAATCTCTTTTGGCAGGAGGCCAAGCGACGATCGGCGCAGCAACTCTTTTTCCATACACCAAGGCACCGGAGGAACGCGAAGAAGGAACCGCAAAACGCGCCAGTCAAGAAATGGTGCGCGCAACTCAACCGGCACACCCGTCCAGCCAGCGTCCTCTTCCTCTAGAACACTGGGCCAGAAGGAACCCGTGAGCCCGCGGTACGCACCAGGATGGAGCGGATGTTCGTCAAGCAAAGGTTTCTGCAGCTCGTGCCAGCGCTCTCGCAGGTGCTGTTCGCTTTCAAATTCCGCCGTCAGCCATACGGGATAGGCTTCATTCCCGCCCTGCCGCCCGAGCCATCTGCGAATCCGGGCGCGAAAGCCTCCCCGAAGCGGAGGAATCCGGCCATGCGACGCGATGTAGCCGCCAAACGCGCGGATTAGCGCGCCGAAGCGCCGCCTCCGCGCCAAACAGACAAGGTGGGGCCACGCTTGGCCAGTTAGCACGCTATCGCCGCCGTCGCCCGAAAGCGCGACACGGGCGTGGTGGGCGATCTGCCGATAGAGATCAATCTGCAGCGCGAGATACGGCTCGTGGCACGGTTCTGCTTGGCGCAATTCCTCCGAGTCCCATCGAGAATACGGAAGATATGCGCCACCGGACAGAATCTCAATAGCAATGCCGATATGCGCTGCCGCTCGCGACGCGAAGTAGCCCTCGTCGTCCTCGAACAGCTGCCGGTAGTCCACTGCGAGCGCGCGAAGGGACGGTCCAGCGCCCCCTTTCTCGGCGACCGATTTCGCAACGGCCGCGACGGACGTAGAGTCGAGCCCTCCGCTCATGGACACCACGGCCGATTCGCGCGGCAAGCGGTCCCGCACGGCCGCGGTAATCACTTGGCCGAATGCCTCGACGTACTCCTCAGACCGCTTGAGTTCGAGCGGCTCCTCAATCGGCAGTTTTGCGTATCTCCGAACCCTCACTGCTCCGTCCGCAAAACAGAGCACGTGGCCCGCCGGGAGGCGCCGTATATCCCGAAAAACGGTTCGCTCGGGGTCGCAGAACCAGCCCTCGAGCAGAAAATCTCCTACAGCGCGTTTGTCGAGGGCGTCGCTGATAACCGGCGAAAGCCGAAGGACGTCCAGCGTATTGCTGCAGTAGAGGTAATTCCCAATGTGCGCGTAAAAAAACGGCTTCGCACCCATGGGATCGCGTACACACCAGAGAGAGCTCGCCCGGCTGTCCCACAACACAAAGGCAAAATCGCCGCGAAGCAGGTCCAAGCAGGCTTCGCCCCACTCCGCCCAGGAGCGAAGAATCAATTCCTCATCCGTGGTTCGCTCGGCGATTCGATGGCTCGCAGCTTCCAGTCGCCGCCGCAAATCCTCCCGGCCATCGAGCCGCGCATCGGCAAGCAGCCATGTTCGGCCATCGATCGTGCAGGGCTGCTCCCCACACTGTGGCGCGGGTCCTGTGCGCAAAAACGTAAAACAGAGGCCCACACCAAGCCCGCTCCAGACGCGGCGTGCGTCCGGGCCGCGAAAGGCGAGCGCATCGGCAAACTTTTCCAGCAGTCCCGCGTCTGGCGGTGCTCCGTCGGCAGAAACAATTCCCGCGATGCCGCTCACTGCGTCTCCGTGAGGCCAACGGGGAGCGTCCCGTCGAACGCAGCATAGTGGCGGTGAAGCTCCTCAGGGTCATTGATCGCCGCGCCGCCACATTCCACCCACGCGTGAGCTTCGAATTCTTTGTCCAGCTTGCGAGCGCCAATCCGAAGCTGTGCCGGTATGCCCTGCCGCCGCAGGAGGAACCACAATATGAGCGACTCTTCGAGGCATGTCGGCCGCCCAATCCCGTAGCGTGCAGCCGCGCGGACCATGCGCACTGTCGTGTTGACCAGGAGCGAAATATCCTCTGTCTGCTGGCTTGCTATCGCGTGGGATCGAGGGACTTTCTGCAGCGTTTGATATGTGCGCCGGAAGCCAACAAAATACAAACTTATCCGCAGCGCCGCCAAGAGCGCTGCCGCGCGGAGGAAGGCTCCCTGCTCTCGCCGGTCGAGCTTCCTAAACCGCTGGAGGCGTTCCCGAGTTATTCGGAGTGACATGAAGCAGGCCGTTGGTCACAAGGCGCTGAAGGAGGTCCTCCAAATTCATGCGGAGCAAGCCAGGGTCCACCTCATACTCCGCCAGCAATTGTTGGTAGACGGCATCGATGGAAGGCAAGCTGGTCAAAAGCTGCCACATCCTCGTGCCTGTCTCGTCCAGACCGAAATAGCGCTCGGTCTCGAGGTTCAGGAAGACCGATTCCCCGTCGAGAAAGCGCACCAGCACGTGCGATGGAACCGCAACGCGATCCGCAAACGCGACCATCAGCAAATTATCCCGTCATCCACCGACCCGTCACGCATTTCTAGGATTCTTCAAGATTTCTTTTTCCTCATCCCGTACGAAGTCTTGATACCGGGGGCCATCTTCTGCAGCTCCTCAAGACCCAGCTTAGCTTGCTGGCCATAAGCCCCATTCGGATCCAACTGGATGGCCTTTTCGTAAGCTTCAACAGTTCCCGGAAGTATGATCGGCTTCATTTCCCCACTTTCCTTCTTCCAATCCATCGCACCTACCAGAGCGGCCCCAAGCAGATACCAGGTCTGTGCGCTTTTCGGATCGAGTTCAGATGCCTTCTGCAGCGGCTCTACGGCATCCTTCATTCGCCCTACGTTGTAGAGCACAATCCCGAAATTTCGCCAGGCCTGAGCGGCGCTTGCGGGATCGAGTTGCACACTCTTCATATACTCGGCTTTGGCTTCATCAATCTTCCCCGCCTTCGCCAAGACGTTGCCCAGATTGTTGTGGTAGCCCGGAACGTCAGGCTTCAGCGTCACGGCTTGCTGATATGCGTTGATGGCGTCGTCGGTCCGTCCGGCCACATCGTAGGCCTCTCCCAGCTTCGCCCAGAACAGAGGCTGGTTCTGGTCCTTCTCCCCCGTCCCTTTCTGCGCCGCTTCATATTCCGTCGCCGCTTGGTTGGAAAGGTCCGCGAGTTTCCGCTTCAACGCGTCACGCTGGTCGGCGGGTGCTTTCTGCAGGTCATTCTTGACCTGTTTCATCTGTTCCAGAATCGCATTTCCTGCGGCGAAGTGAGTTTTTACGCTCTCGAATTTCTGTTTTTCCTCTTCCTGCTTCTTCACCGCTTCGGTGTATTGCGCGCCTTGCTTGGCCACGATGTCCTTGAAGTTAAGATCCGCGACCGTGTCATTCCCGCCAGGCACATTCACCTTCGCCTCGTACGGCTGGGGCTGACCGGGGAGCAGGATATTCAGCGTGTATATGCCGTGCCGAAGATTCCGCAGAATGTAATTCCCCTTCTCGTCCGTCTTCGCGTCAAACTTCGTTCCCTGATCGCTTATAGCCTGAATTCCAAGATTGGCCCACGGCTTCCCCGCGACGTCCAGAATCTGGCCGCGAATCACGCCATCATTCTGTGCCGCGGCAGGTCTGGGTGCCAGTACGCACAAAAGTGCCACGACCGCCACAGCGGCCCGCAGTCCCCAATTTCCGGTTCTCTTCATATTGAATTCTCCTTTGTGGCAAGGAGCTCTTGCCGGGTCACGCCCGGTTGCAGAGCCCTATTATCCTCTTTTGTGGCGGGATTCCAACATGGAGGTAGGCATTCACGGTCGGGCGGAAACAGCGCGGCGATACGGAATCGGATCTGCCGCGCCCGCCTCAGTAAAGGCGCGCAGGCGTAGCAAACAACTGTCGCATGCGCCGCACGCCGCATCCCCGCTCTGATAGCACGACCAGGTTAGATGCAACGGCGCCCCGAGTTCGATGCCCCGCCGGACAATCTCCTTCTTTCGCATTGTGATGACCGGCGTGACGATCTCGATCTGCGTTTCCGGCCTCGTGCCCGCGCGCACCAGCTCTTGAAACACGCGGTAATATTCCGGCCGGCAGTCCGGGTAGCCCGAACTGTCTTCCGCCACCGCGCCGATGTAGACCGCTCCCGCGCCGATCGCCTCCGCCCAGCTCACCGCCACCGAAAGAAAATGCGCGTTGCGGAAGGGCACATAGGTTACAGGAATCACGCTGCCGTGCGAGACCCCCGCACCCAGTTCGTTCTCCGGCACCGCGATTCGCATATCTGTCAAAGCGGAGCCACCGATCGCGCGGAAGTGGTCGAGTTGCGCAACCAGCCTTTCGCGCACGTTCCAGAAATCCGCGATCTCTTCAAATGCTTGCCGCTCGCGCTTTTCCGTCCGCTGGCCGTAGCTCGCGTGCAGCAGCGCCAGGTTCCCCTCAGGGTGCCGCTCGCGCGCTATCGCCGCGGTGACGCACGAGTCCATCCCGCCGCTCAGCAGCACCACGGCTTTGCGCGCATCTTTCATCGCATCAGACGCCCCTCATCGCCGGATCCCAAATGAACTTGTGGAGCTGCAATCCCAGCCGCACGGGCAGTCGGTCTTCCAATATCCATTCGGAGAGCACACGCGCGCTCAGGCCCTGCCATTTCCCTTCCGGGTCCTCAAATACCGGTGAGAACAATATCTGGCGAACGCGGGCGTCCAGCCCATGCTCACGCGTGAACTCGCGCGCGAACTCGTAGTCACGGCGCGTCGAAATCACAAACTTCACTTCGTCATTTGAAGAGAGGCTTTCCAGATTCTTCATCTCGAACGTGTCCGGCTCGCCCGAATCCGGGCACTTCACATCCACAATCTTGATCACTTCCCGCGGCAGCCGGCCAATGAATCGCTCGCCGCTCGTCTCCACCATCACGGTGTAACCCGCTGCGAGAAGTCTTTCCGCGAGCGGGTAGATTTCTTCCTGCAACAGCGGCTCGCCGCCCGTAAGCTCGACAAGTGATATCTGCGGCCAGCTGTCCGGCTCGCCGGCATTGCGCCCCGCAAGCTCATCCACTCGCCTCAGCACCTGATCCACGGTCATCTTTGCGCCGCCGTAAAAGGCATACGCCGTATCGCACCAGACGCAGCGCAGATTGCAGCCCGTCAGCCGCACAAAAATGCAGGGCAGACCGGCGCGTGTGCTCTCGCCCTGAATGGATTTGAAGATTTCCGTAATGACCATGACTTGGAAGAACCTATCGTCCGCCGGGTTTGGCTTTTCGCGCCGCCCGCCGCCGCACCCACCACGCGGCTACCGCAAAGCCAACCGCCGCCGCGATTAATCGGAAATAGCTCGGAGCAATCCCTAGATAATGGAATGCGCCGATGTATCCCGCCAGCACCAGCAGCGCCGGAATAACGACGAGCAGAAACGACCGGTTCATCGCCTGCGGTCCTTCTCAAGCGCCCGGACGGTATCTCGCCCAGGTCGTCTCCGTTTCCCAAACGGTGATGTCCGTGATTCCCGCACCGCGCGGCAACTCCGGCATCTGCCGAGCCGCCTCTTCATAGAAATATCTCGCCAGATTTTCCGCCGAGGGATTGACCCTCTTGAACGATTCAAGATCGTTCAAAAACTGATGATCGAGTCCGCGGATGATCTCGCGAATCGTATGTTTCAGGTGCGTGAAGTCGCAAAGCAGGCCGATCCCATCCAGTTGCGG
>WNGJ01006321.1_pt1 | contig 30918 bp, 25 predicted proteins | sample 5400611 | NCBI WGS metagenome assembly WNGJ01 (sample SAMN13153375, study PRJNA577476) | soil metagenome | isolation source: 40 cm soil or saprolite under Garry oak tree replicate 1 | place: USA:California | collected 2016-06-15
TCCAACCTGCACTCACCTACCCAGAGGTCTTCGCCGCCATGCAGGCAGCGTACGATGATAGCACCTTCCAGCAGGCGCTCGCCAGACGCGGGTTAACTGACCCAGGCTCCGTTGTCCTCTTTCCTTGGACCGCTGGAAACTGGGGGCCGGAGGACTCTGCGGACCGGGGACGGCTCATCCGCCTGCAGGCCACCGTGAGCCAGGGGCCGGAAGACAACTACTATGCCCGCCCGCTGGAAGGGTTGATCGTGACCGTTGAGCTGGACCGCATGGCCGTGAGGATTGACGATTATGGTGTGGTTCCACTGCCCACGCATTCAGGGAATTACACCCCGGCGGGCATCACCGATCCCGAAAATGTGCCTTATTTCCCACAGGGATTGCGCACCGACCTCAAGCCCATCGAGATTACGCAGCCTGAGGGGGTCAGTTTCCAGGTCAATGGTCACCAGGTCAGCTGGCAGAAATGGCGTTTCCGCGTGGGTTTCACTCCACGCGAGGGGCTGGTGCTCTACCTGGTGGAGTACTTCGACCGGGGGAGGTGGCGCCCTATCATCTACCGCGCTGCTCTTTCAGAAATGTACGTTCCGTATGGGGACCCCAGCCCGACACACAACTTTAAGAATGTATTCGACACAGGTGAGGTCGGAATCGGAGTACTCGCGAACAGCCTGGAGTTGGGATGCGACTGTTTAGGTGTCATCCACTACTTCGACGCTTGCGTCAACGACCCCGAGGGGCAACCGAACCCCATCGTAAATGCCATATGCATGCATGAGGAGGACTTTTCTCTGCTGTGGAAACACCTCGAATATAACGAGGACGGCTCCACGCGGGCGGAGGTACGCCGCTCCCGGCGACTGGTGATTTCCATGATTGCCACTGTCGGGAACTATGAGTATGGCTATTACTGGTACTTGTACCAGGACGGATCTCTCCAGTTTGAGGTGAAGCTCACCGGCATCGTCGCACCGGCAGCCATCGCTCCTGGCGAGCAAGTGATCTCAGGGACGCTGGTTGCCCCCGGCCTATACGGGCCGAACCACCAGCACTACTTCAACGTGCGCATCGACTGGATGCTAGACGGCCAGGAGAACTCAGTCTATGAGGTCAACTGCGAGCCGCTACCCTGGGGTCCTGAGAATCCACGTGGTAACGGCTGGGTCGCGCGTGAAACGCTGCTCGCCACCGAAGGCGAGGCGCAGCGAACCATTGAGCCTCGCTCGGCCAGGTACTGGAAGATCGTTAATCCAACCAAGCGCAACGCTGTGGGCGACCCTGTCGCGTACAAGCTCGTGCCAGGGGCCAATGCGTTTCCTTTCTTCCAGGAGGGATCACCGCAGTGGGAACGAGGCGGCTTTGTGCGGCACCACCTGTGGGTGACCGCGTACGATCCGCAAGAGCGGTACGCAGCTGGAGACTATCCGAACCAGCAGCGCGGGGGAGATGGATTGCCAGCCTATGTACAGCAGAACCGCCCCCTGGTGGCAACCAATGTCGTCACCTGGTATACCTTTGGCTCCAATCACGTTGTTCGGCCAGAGGACTGGCCGGTCATGCCGGTGGACATGCTTGGCTTCTTCGATGGGAGTCCGGCCCTCGACGTTCCATCCCCAGCTGACCACTGCGATAATCACCCGGCTTGAGCTTTAGAAGCGGGTTGACGACGTGGAACGAACCGGCATTTTACTCGCTATTGTGGTGGCCCTCTGCTGGGGGTCGGCCGACACGGTAGCGACCTTCGCGACGCGCAGGCAGGGGACATTCGTGACGACCGTTGTCTCGCTGGTGACAAGCGTCACGGTGCTTGTCCTGTTCGGGTCCATCGTCTTCGCAAGTCTCTCACTTTCCCCGGCGGTCTTCCTCCAGAGCGCTGGCCTTGGGCTTATGACCGGGATCATGGCAGCCATTGGCTATTACTCGCTGTATCGAGGGTTGGAGCTGGGGCCCCTGGCCATCGTGAGTCCAGTCACCGCCGCGGATGGAGCCGTCGGAGCGGTGCTTGCCGTGCTCTTCCTGCACGAGGTGCTGAGCCTCTGGCAACTTGCCATGCTCGTGCTTATCTTTCTCGGGATCATCGGAGCCTCCACCAATATCATAGAGGTACGCGGAATCGTGCATGCCTCCGGTCTCGCGGGATTAGCGAAGGGTGGTGTTCGCTGGGGTCCCCTGGCCATGGTGACCTTCGGCATTATGCTGTTTGGCATCGGGCTGGCCGCTGGAAAATGGGGCTGGTTCGCCCCCATTCTCTGGACGCGTACCTTTGCCACGCTGACCCTATTCCTCCTCGCAGCCTTACGACGCTACCGGCCACGGCACTCCTACCCGGCGGCAGTCACAGCCCCAGAGGAAAAGCCAGTGCCTCTGCAAATGTTTGGCATCGGGCTAGCAGTAGTCGTGGGCCTCCTGGAAACCGCGGGGTTGCTTATCTACAGCTTCGATACGCAACTTGCATCGACCGGAATCGCGTCTGCCATCAGTTCCAGTTGGGGCATCATCCCCTTGCTCGCCGGGATTACCCTTTTTCGCGAGCGACCAGCGCTCTATCAGATCTTCGGGGTAATGCTTGTGCTGCTCGGACTCTTCCTGCTGGCGATCAAACCTGCCTGATGCATTTCCCTCTACTTGAATAGAATGATTGACGAAAACTTACAATACCCTTACAATCAAATCGATCTGGATGTAGTGAAGCACAGCACATCATCCAGGCAAAGGAGAACTAGCCAGCTATTGACTTTCTACGCGAATGTGTGCTAATATACACGCATGTATACGGTATCACAGTTCGCAGAAAAGGTCGGAGTAGCCGTCAAGACGCTGCAAAAATGGGATCGGATTGGAGTCCTCCCGGCAAAACGAACCATCACGAATCGTCGCTACTACACGGATGAGGATGTAGCACGAGCGTTACGGCTGCCGCGAGCGCAAAAGACGCAACGGACGGTTGCGTACTGCCGTGTGTCCAGCCAAGCACAAAAACCGGATTTGCACAAGCAACGCCGTATCCTTGAAGAGTGGTGCGAACAGCAGCAGATCCAGGTAGATGAATGGATCATGGAAGTCGGTGGGGGCCTCAACTTTGAGCGCAAACAGTTTCTCAAGCTGGTTGATGCCATCATCGCCGGAGACATTGGGCGCGTGGTGCTGGCCCACCAGGACCGGCTCGCTCGCTTTGGCTACCAATTGTTGGTTCATTTGTGCCAAACCCACCAGTGTGAGCTTGTGGTGATGGATACGGAAGCTCTATCACCTGAACCAGAGTTGGTGCAGGATTTACTCACGATTACCCAGGGTTTCTCTTCGCGGTTGTACGGCTTGCGGAACTACCGCAAAGCGTTGCAGAAAGCCATCAAGGATGATCAAAGCGCACAAGATACGGCTTCATCCAACGCCTGAACAGGCCAATTACTTTGCTCGTGCTGCTGGCACTGCCCGCTTTGTATTCAACTGGGCGCTCTCCGAATGGAAGACGCAGTATGATGCAGGTGGCAAGCCGAATGCCACTGCGCTCAAAAAGCAGTTCAACGCCATTCGACGCGAGCAGTTCCCTTGGTCGTATGAGGTCACCAAGTGCGCGATTGAAGGCGCGTTCATGGATGTGGCTGCTGCCTTTCACCACTTCTTCGAGGGACGCAAAGCAGGGCGGAAAACAGGGTACCCACAATTCAAGAGTAAGAAGCGGTCGCGGCTATCCTTCTACCTGGCCAACGATAAGTTCACCGTCGGCGATCACTGGATAGACGTGCCCAAGCTTGGACGGGTCAACATGGCAGAGCAGTTGCGCTTTGCGGGCAAAATTCTCTCCGCTCGCATCACGAAGACCGCTGACTGGTGGTTTATCTCCATTACTGTTGAAATGCCCGACAAAGTGTCGGTCAACACCAACCCGCCAGTGGGTGTCGATGTCGGCTTAAATCGGCTCGCTACGCTCTCTGATGGACAGTGGTACGAGAACCAAAGACCACTGGCCCATCGGTTGCGCAAGCTGCGCCGATTGAACAAAGAACTGGCACGACGCACCAGAGGCGGCAAGAACTGGCACAAGACCAAACGGAAGCTGGCTCGCTTGCATTATCGCATCGCCTGCTCGCGTAACGACCTTTTGCACAAACTTACGACTCACGTGACCAAACGGTATGGCCTGGTCGCTGTGGAAGACTTGCATGTCAAGGGGTTGTTGCACAACCGCTGTCTCTCGCGTTCGTTTTCCGATGCCGCCGTTGGGAAGTTATTGGATCTGCTGGAAAGCAAGGTGCCATACGCTGGAGGGGTACTCGTCAAAGTCAATCGTTTCTTTCCCTCCAGCCAGTTGTGCCATCAGTGTGGTTCACGCAGAGCTGATCTCACGTTATCCGATCGCATCTATGTGTGTGGGAACCCCGACTGTGGCTTCACTGGTGACCGTGACCTGAACGCCAGTCGCAACCTTCTACAGGAAGCCCTTCGCCTTGTAGGCAGTCGTAACAAGGCGGTCCCGGTAGTGGCTACGACGGGACTCAAATCGCCTGGGGACTTGGGGTAAGACCTGGACGGCTCCGGCCGTCGCGGGCGCCTGGGGATGAGCCAGGAACAACCAATTACGTATGTTGAATCACATTCGCGTACAAGAAAGGTAGCAGAACTATACATGGTTGATAGCCAGATAAAAAACGACACTTCTAAAGATAATCCCTATGCTCTCATTGAACCTGATGATTTAGGAGTGCTGAGTAGCACGCTGTGGGTAGTGGAACATGCTACGCATGCCTGGATCAATAGAGATCAGTCAGGTTATGTTAGCGCCCAGTTGCTGGCGAGATACACTCCTACAACCGAGCCCATATGGTATGATCGCTTTCATTTTCGTGATGGAACCGAACGCACTGTCAACTGGTTGCTGGTACTCGATGCCCTGAATTTCTGTTTCTGGGCGGAAAAAGGTCGGCCGCGCTGGCGAATCGACTTTCATGGCGAAATCCTGGACGGCTATTGGGCGGAGGCCGCCGCGCTGACACGAGCTGCTGAAGAGGGCATTGCGCTGTGGGACGCTGAATATCTCAGCTCTATGAGCCGGGAAGACCTGGCATATATTTTTCGTAGCGTCCCGGCAGCGGATGGCTCGGCCGGGGAGATGATTCCCCTTTTTGATGCGCGTTTAGCGCACGTTCATGAAGTGGGACGTGTTCTTTTGGAGCGGTATGATGGACAGTTCGCGCACGCGGTTGAAAAAGCAGGAGGAAGCGCGGTCAACCTGGCGTTGTTGCTGGCACATGAATTCTCTTCATTCCGCGATGTGGCTGTCTATCATGGTCGTGAGGTACGCTTCTTCAAACGCGCCCAAATTTGTGTTGCCGATCTCTACGGCGCATTTGGTGGCAAGCGCTGGGGCGCCTTTACTGATCTTGATAAGCTCACCATCTTTGCTGATTATAAGCTGCCGCAGGTATTGCGTCATTACGGCGTGCTGGAATACGATCCCAGGCTGGCAGAGCGCGTCGATAACCAGCAGCTTCTGCAACCTGGTGGCGAAGAAGAAGTGGAGTTGCGAGCTGCCACGATCTGGGCATGTGAACTACTGCGGCGTGAGATGTCACGCGCATCTAACCTGACCATTACAGCAGTTGAGGTCGATCAACTCTTGTGGTACCTTGGACAAAACTCCTCAGAAATGCGCCCGTACCACCGTACAAGAACCATCTATTACTAGTAGGGGCCAGATTTATCAGCCCTCATAAGGATACACATGCAACTACCCACCCTGCTGGCATCATTAGAGCACCCCCCATTGGCAATACACAATGCTGGCGAAATGAGCGAGCCAATCGAAATTGCTGCGCTGGCCTATGATTCGCGGAAAGTTGTGCCCGGCGGACTCTTCGTCGCGGTACCGGGGACACACACCGATGGGCGACGTTTCCTGGTTGATGCGGCACAGCGGGGAGCAGTTGCTGCACTCGGCCCACAGATTGATACTTCTGACCTGCCGCTCCCATATATAGAGGTGGACGATGTACGTATCGCGCTGGCCAATCTTGCCTGTGCCTTTTACGGATACCCGGCGCATCAGCTTTGCACGATTGGAGTGACAGGCACCGATGGTAAGACCACCACGTGTAATCTAATCAGCGCGCTGCTGGATGTAGCCGGAAAGCGGGATGGCCTGATGACGACAGCCAACTTTAAGCTATGTGGACAAGAATGGGAGAACGCTACCCGGCAAAGCACATTGGAGGCGCTTGAGATCCAGCAGTTTCTACGGCGCATGGTCGACGTTGATGCGAGATATGCAGTGATTGAAGCGACTTCTCACGGGCTTGAATTGCAGCGTGTACGCGGCTGCGCTTTTGATATTGGCGTCGTCACCAACATTACACACGAGCACCTGGACTTTCATGGAACTATCGAGAACTATCGCCGCGCAAAAGCGCGACTCTTTGAAATGCTCGATCCGGTACGCGACAAGGGCCTGGGAATCCAGGCAATTGCCATTCTTAATCGAGATGATGTATCTTATGAGGTATTGAAGCCTTACTGCAACGTTCCTATTCTTGACTATGGCTTCGACAAGGCAGCGACAGTACGAGCAGTGGACGCGCAGCTTGATGCGAATAGCACACGTTTCCGCGCCATCCTGCCTGGCGCTGAAATCGATATCGAAACACAACTAGTAGGTTGTTTCAACGTCAGTAATTGCCTGGCCGCGATTGCAACGGCCTATAGCCTGGGCGTGAAACCTGCTGACATAGCGCGTGGGCTGGCAAGCGTTGCTGGTGTGACGGGACGTATGGAGCGCATCGACGAAGGACAGCCGTTTACGGTTATTGTCGATTACGCACATACACCAGATAGCCTGGAAAAGGTGCTCAGCATTCTGAGGCCGCTTACCGAAGGTAAATTACTGCTGGTTTTTGGCTCTGCTGGTGAACGAGATATACAAAAACGTCCTATTATGGGACAAATTGCCGCCCAATTGTCAGATTTTTTCGTTATTACTGATGAAGACCCTCGCGAAGAAGATCGCGAACAAATTTTACGCGAGATCGCCAATGGTGCTGAAACTGCCGGGAAAGACGAGGGGCGTGACTTTCTCTGCATCGCGGATCGAACACAAGCAATCGCAACGGCCTTTGCGCGTGCGCGGTCGGGAGACATCGTCCTATTGGCCGGTAAAGGTCACGAGCAAAGCATTATTATAGGTAGAGAAAAGATTCCCTGGGATGATCGCCGGGTGGCACGCGAACAGTTACGTTTGCTGTTCCGGTAAACGTTACTCTCAATAGAGGTTTGACGTTTCAACATGTGAAGCGGAGGTCGGAGGTTCTCCGAATCTCTTTACCAGGTAAGGAGCGGTTAGCCGCGAGGTATACCCTTATAGGGAGTTCTTATGGATCCAGTCTGGTTTTTGTTGATTTTCATCACTTGTGCTTTTATCAGCCTGCTGCTGTGCTGGATAGCGAAGGTATTATTTCCTAAGTTCCGCAGTGGTGAATTTAAACCTGGTCCTCATCGCGCCGATATGCCCGTGCTGCCCGCAAGCGGAAGAGAAATTAAAACAATAGAATTGCCCCTAATTGGAGGTCCTGCATTTACCATTGCGATGATCATCACAGGAATTTGGGCAGGGTTCCTCTTTCACTTTCATGACGATCAATGGAAACTCTTATTGATTGGCCTGGGGGCGACTGCCGGCTATATGGTTGTTGGCTTTATCGATGATTGGCACAAAGTATATAGCAATGAAGGTCTTTCAGAACGCGCAAAATTTTGTGGCGTGCTCTTTGTCTCGATGGCGGCGGCTTTCCTCTATTTCTTGCTCCTGCCAAGCGGGAGAGAGCCCTATTCTCCCTACTCAGATATTATGGGAGCTTTGTTCAAGAGTTTGCCTTTCACCTGGCTGATATTCTTGATGCTTATGACAGGACTGATTGGTAGCGTTACATCGCTCTCAGTCGATTTCAGTGACGGTCTTGATGGCCTGGCAGGTGGCCTGGTTTTTAGCGCAGCCCTGGCGTTTGGTATCATCGTTACGGGTTTTCTCGACGCGAAACATCCACAAGGGGTCGTTTTAGAGATTTTATCGCTGCTGTGCGCCAGCGCTGTGCTGGGCTTCCTGCCATTAAACTGGCCCTCTTCGTGGGCAGCACGTCGAGGCAGCGCGCGCCGCTTCGCAAAAATTTATATGGGAGACAGCGGAGCCCTGGCCCTCGGTGGTATCCTCGCCATGATCGCCATTTTCTCACGCTATGAAATACTTCTGCTGATGATCGGTATGGCGTTTGTGCTCGAGGGACTCTCGGCGCTTATTTCAGCGCGAGTCTTAACTCGCTTCTTCCGCAAACAACTCCAGGTATTGCGTTTTGTCAGTAGTCGTGAGTACGTGCCACACACCGAATTTCCGCTGCCGTTCCTGGCAACGCCGTTGCACCATCATTTTGACCTGCTCGGGTGGAATCGTCGCCGCCTGGTCTATGGCGCCTGGGCCCTGGGAGCAGGATTCGCCATATTAGGTGTCTTTATCGTGTTCGCAACGGAGACCTGGGAACGCTACCTGGGCCGTATCCTTGTGTTGATTCTCGCGTTTATCATCTGGGAAAGCGGCTCGTGGTCACGCAAGTACTTTGTCGGCAAACATCCCGCCGAGCGTACGCGCCGCCGCAGATTGGCCCTTTACTACGGCCATCCCTATCGCCTGATGGGAATACGCCTGTATCATCTTGTGGAGATCATCGAGGCCAACGAGGATGTGATTGAGACCCCGGCAGAAGAGCTAGCCCTCTGGCACCGCATGAGCATTTACGATGCTCGCGCAATGCTTGGTTTGTATTGTTATCGCGCAGGGTACTATCCGGCAGCTCTGGCGCAGTGGACACGCATTCCAGAAAGCAACCGCAAATTGCGTCCAAGTATACAGCAATTGCTGGAAGAGCTGAACAGTCGCCTCGCTTTAGAAGAGCAAGAGACGCAACCGATGCGCCGCGATCAGATTCTACGCCAGCCGCCGGTGATTACTGGTAATCTGCCGCCTGCGGATTTGCCTAATCCCCACGAGCCAATCCGTAGTGAGGAAACTCTTGACGGGCGTACTGGGAACTGGAAGGAACCGCACCATCAAACAGTGCGGCAGCAGGGATCGTCGATGCCATACATGCAAAGTGACGGAGCATTTTCGCAACAACATGCATTTGAGGGTCAGGTAGTAGAATTGTCGAATGGACAAAACGGGCATATAAACAATTTCTCTGCTGATGAAGAGCAGCCGCGCGAAGCTGCGCAGTCCACGAGAAGACGGCATTGGCTAGCACGTATACTGCATATAACTGCAGCCAGGAGTCGCTAGTTTCCTGTCCTAAACCACCCAACCGAATCTCAACCTACCTCTTCCTAATTGTTTACAGGTGTGCTATAGTGCGCTTAATGTTGCCTTACTATCGGCAATTTCACAGCGTATCAGTGAGCCAGTAAACAGCCATACAGCTTGAAAACTGATACACTGAGAGCAACGACTTGAATCCTGACTATTATTTCACACCAGTTCTACCTGGCATGTACGGAAGAGGTTGCGATGCGTTTCTGCTTTATCGTTGAAGAGCAATACCGGAATGATCCTATGCCAATGGTCATCGCAGACCAACTTCTCCAATGGGGTCACAATGTTGACCTGTTGGAACCACAAACAGCAGTCACCAATTTGTCCGAGCTGGCAGAACAAGGCTACGATGCTTACGTCCTGAAATCACTGGCAGATGGCCCTGGCCTCAGTATTCTGGAAGCAGCAGAAGCAGTAGGTATCCCAACCATCAACAATTCACGTTCTATCCGCCTGGTACGAGACAAAGCAGTAGCAGCAGCATTTGCGCGTGCGCATGGATTACCCATACCTCCTACCTACTTTGTTGCTCATCCGCGCCTGCTCAGGCAAATTCCCATCGAGGATTACCCCATCGTTGTCAAACCAAGCAACGGGAGTTCCTGTAAAGGTGTTTATCTGCTGCGTAGCCCAGCCGACGTGACCGCCTTAGAGATAGCTGAAGCGAAAGATAGTTTCTTTCTTGCGCAACGTTACGCAGAAAATACAGGCTTTGATATGAAGGTCTATGTGACAGGGCGGGAAGTCTACGCAGCCGTAGCCAAAAAATCACCCTTGCATCCCGACATGGGAGAACACTTTGTACCACTAACCCCACAGATTCGCAAGCTGGCTTTGCAAGTCGGTAAGCTTTTTGGTCTGGATATATATGGATTGGATATTGTCGATACACCCCAGGGACCTGCGATAGTGGATATCAACGACTTTCCCAGCTTTGGGGGCGTGCCACGGGCAGTCATAAGGGTTTCGGAGTACGTGTTGCACGCAGCAAAACGTGCTGAAATGCAACGATTAGCACGTGCTGAGCGAGCACAACGCCGTCGACAGGCATCATTATCGAAAAAAATGCAGGAAACTACACCAGAAAAACCAGCAATGGTTGCTGTAAATGAAAAAGTATAGGACAACCTGGTGGGCTGCAATCCCTCAAATAGATAAGGAGTCAGTATATGGATATCTGTCTTATAATGGATAACCCAGAAACACCACATCATCCCGTTATCGCAGTAGCACTGCAACAACTGAGCGCTACGCATAGTGTTCGGCTTCTGGATGTACGCCCCCTCACAGGCGCTGAAGCTATCGCAGAAGAAGAGAAACACCCCCTGTCAGACCTCTACTTGCTGAAATCGCATGCTCCACAGGCATTAGAAGTTGCTCATGCACTGGAACAGAAAGGCGCAATAGTTGTGAACAGTTGGGCCTCATCAGTGGCCTGCCAGGATCGCGTGTTGATGGCACAACGTATGCACGAGGCAAACCTGCCCTGGCCCTATACCCGAAGTTTTTCTACCCTGGGAAGCTTGCTCGCGGACCGCGAAATGCTGGCAAGCCTGCCTTTTCCGCTGATAATTAAAAGCTACTACAGTCACCGGGGTGATCTTGTAGATAAGGTAGACAGCATTGAGCAATTAGAGGCACTCGCGGCAGATTGGAGTCAGGAGCCGGTCGTGCTGCAAGAGTTCGCTGCCGGCGACGGTTGGGATATCAAGATGTGGGTGATCGATCAACAGATCTTCGCGGCACGCCGTCGCACTCCTTTGGAAGCAAACGCCTCGAAGGAAGACTTTCCGATCGCGCCAGAGGAGTTACCAGGTGAATGGGCGCATATAGCAAGGGAGATCGGGCGCGTTTTTAATATGAGGCTCTACGGCGTCGATCTATTGATTACTGAGCATGGACCTATGATCGTAGATGTCAATGGGTTTCCGGGTTTTCGTGGCGTACCGGGAGCTGATAGCGCCCTGGTAGCCCTGGTGGAACAGATAGCGCAGGAAAGAAAGGCTGGAGCATAAGCATGAATGCACCTGATGTTGAAACCAATTTATCCATACTAGACCTTCCGAACGTTGTAATGCTGCTTTACCAACGCGTGGATCGACCATTGTTGCCGGGTGCGCAAAATCCACCAGGGTTGTTTGTGCGCTACTTGCGGCGCAAACCAGCACGAGGACTGGCAGTCGTCTACACTGTAGATGAATTAGGGCATGCCAATAAAGCGCACTCCAATGATCCAAACCGCTCGGTCAGCCTGACACTCGACGAACAGGCCCTCGACGGGGCTCATATCCGTTTCACCGAATCCCAGGCACGAGAAGCTCCGCTAGAGGTACAGGAGTCGGGCGTGCTACGCGTGAAAGATATTGGCCTCTCAGTCCAGGCATTTCCAGCAGATAGCAGCCTGCCCGCATTAGCGGCAAGTTGCGATACGACGCCGCATGGTCCACTTTTTGCGGCTTTGCAATCTGCTGCTCGCGTCCAATTTGGCGATGACACCTGGCAGCTCGTTTCTGCCAGCGCGGAGCCGGTACGCTACAAACCCGCTAATCGTTGTGTCATTCGCTACCATCTTGCTCTGGAACATGGCCAGGATGAAGGAGCAACGCTCAGAAACCTGACACTATTCGGGAAGGTCTATGCAGACCCGGAGCAAGCACGCAGCGTCCAGGCTTTGCAACAGCGGCTGTATAACGAGCAGGCCCATAGAACCGCAGGCTCGGGGGAGACGCCGAGCGGGGAAGGAACTCCTGTGATCACACATGGCCGGAGTTCACCACTCCTTCCACGCCCACTTGGTATGATTGAATCACTTGGTCTGACTTTTAATACGGCCGTGCAACCATCCAATTACAATGAGCGATTGGAGACAGGTACGCGCGCTCTGCGGCCCCAGATGGAGCGCGGAAAAGCGGGCGAGATTACGGAACTGGTGATACCGACTGAGGAACTATGGCTTACAGCGATAGCCCTGGCCCGGCTGCATACCAGCACGGTTCGTACGGATGAGAGCGCACCACGCACAGGGGCAAAAGAAGCGAAACGCGCTCGCGAACGAGCTGCCCTCATTGCAGGTCATAATCCAGCACAAGCAGATGAGATACGAAGACTCGCAGAGCAGCTTGCAACTCACTTAGAAACACTTCAACCCGATGTCTACCGGCCAGCACATGGCGGCTTAAGGCTAGCCAGTTGCTTTTCCACAGTCATCAGGTGTTTGTCGTTGATTTTGATGGTTTTTGTTTGGCAGATTCAGCGCTTGATGTCGGCTACTTTCTGGCCTACCTGCGCCCAAGTGGACTCTGGTATCAACGTCCCGGTATGATGCCATGGTTCAAGGCCGCAGCAGATGTGTTTACTACTACGTACCGCCAGGCTATGCTTGAACTTGGCGTTACGGAAGCAGCTATTGACGGCATCTTGCAGCGTTCAAAGCTTTATGAGGCCGCGCTTTTAATCAAAATTGCCACTCGACGGGTCAATCGCCTCAATAGCCCCCGACCTAAAGAGTTGGCAGCTATGCTAGAGGAGGTTTCAGCATGCTTATCAACTTAAGACGGGAGGCGAGGAACGAGAAGCTATATCGCTCAAACAGCAGTAATCCGTTACGAGATAATACCGTAATGTAATGTAGGAGCCAGAGTTATCGCTATGCAAATCCTGTCATTGACGATTCCCAGGATAGGGGGTGCGATAACTCTGGCTCCTACATTACATATTGCTTGCAAAGTTCAATGTAAGGCTCTTTCAAGTCATGCTCAGCTACTAGGGTATCAATTTTGCCCTTCAGCGACTCACGATCAGGATGCCACAGGCGGCGATCCTGGACGAACGCCTGCACCCAGGCAGCGAGGGCCTCGTGGTACTTCCCCTGCATCCTATATAATTCGCCCTGGTGGTGCAGTACCGCGCAACGTTCGGCTGGTGTGTCCAGGTTGGTGGCAATCGTAGCAGCCTGTTCATAGTAGCCCTCGGCCTCGACAAATCGATGCATCTCACGCTCCACATCACCCAAACCCCGTAGGGCGCGTCCTTCAAGTTGCAGAGCTTCCTGTTCGCGAGCGATAGCAAGGGCATGTTCAAAGTGTTCTTTCGCCTCCAGGTATTCGCTTTCTATAATCGAGATAGCTCCGAGTGCATTGAGCACATGTGCTTGATCCACCCGATCACCCAGATTGCTGAAAATAGCGAGAGCCTCGTTGTAATACCCACGAGCATCACCATAGCTCCGCCTCTTTCGTGCAACATCTCCGAGAACCAGCAAAGCCCATCCTTCGCCACGGCGCACTCCCTGGTCGCGGAAGATAATGATGGCCTCGTTGCAGGTTTGTGCGGCAAGGTCGAGTTTCCTTTGATCGGCATACACGACGCTCTGATCAGTATAGACCCAGGCCTGTCCAAAACGCGATCCGAGCGAATTGAAGAGGCGTAAAGCTTCTCCATAATCAGCCTGCGCTTCAGCATAATTGCCCAGAGCCTCGTGGACTGTCCCTCGAACCCTCAGTGTCCAGGGATATCCTTCGCCACTGGGCAGGTTACGGAAACTGGCAAGTGCACGATCAAAGTGCCCCAGGGCATCATAGTAGTAACCGTGTCCACGGCTGACTTCACCCTGCACCGTGTGCATCCAGGCTTCGCCTTTGATATCACCGGTTTCGTGGAAAAGGGCAAGGGCTTCTGCCGCATGCTTTCCTGCCTGCTGATAATGCCCTTCCTCTCGAAAGAGCATGGCGAGTTCATGCAGCGCCCAGGCTTCCTCATCACGTTCATTTTGCTCGCGGTGCAGGGTCAGACTGCGCGTGAGGCAGCCGAGCGCCTCTGCATACTTGCCGAGGCGACGAAAAATAGCGCCCAGGCAATACTGGATCTGCCCCTCTCCCGTTTTATCGCCCAGATCGAGCGCATAGTTCTCAGCACGGCGCAGCATCGCCCGTAGTTCAGAAGCATAGCCCCTGGTATGCAAAGCCCAGGAAGCGCGCACTGCCAGGTGAACGGCTTTTTGCAAGTCTTGTGGCTCACCCGCATCTTCCAGGTGTGCAAAAGCTGCAAACCACTCATCTGGACCTGGCTGGGGAAGGCTGCTGTAGTAGGTTGCAACTACCCGATGCACACGACGGCGCTCCTCCTGTGGCAGGTGCGAGAGCGCAAAGTGACGAACCTGCGCATGGATCGTATAGACACGCCCATCAAAATCCATAAACGAGGTATCAACCAGCTCGTCACGCGCAGCCCGCCAATTCATCGCCAGTTCAGGGGGTACGCCGGTTACTGCCTGTGGCAATTCTTTCTCATCAGAACGAGCTTCCTCCAGGTAATGTTCTTGTTCCAGGCGTTTAGCAGCTCGCTGAGTCGCAGGGGTCTCCGGTGCAACCAGCATCACAATCTGTTCCATACTAAAGGGTAATTTAAAGGCAGCAAGATAGGGAAGCAGTGATTGTGCTGACGAAGATAAACGCCGGTAGGCAATGTCGAACACGGCCCACATACCCTCCGGCGGGGTTTCTCGTAGTTCATCACGTACCTCTTCCAATGAACGAGTGGCTGCCTCCGGCCTGTAACGCCTGCCCGCAATCGCGCGATGAGATGTGCCAAAGATCAATTGTGCGCCGAGCGGATAGCCATCAAGTAACGTGCAGATTTCCTGTAAGAGGGCCTGCTGGTTCGGATCAGCCAGGTGGATACGCTCATCTATACCGCTGTCTGAAGCAAGTTCGGCAAAAAGCTTCAGCAGATCCTCACTGGTCATTTTGCGGACAGGAAACTCGTGCCACCGGCATGTCCCACCTTCAAGAGCAGCCATCGATGCGGGGTTGGAGCGTGAGGTCAGCAAGACAACTACTTGTTCTGGTAGCGAACAGAGAAAACGATACCAGCTACCTACCTCCGCATGCTCCTGTATCTCCTCAAAACCATCAAAGAGCAGCAAGCAGGGCAAGACTCGATTGGCTAAAGAACGAAGCGCGTTGAGCACAGTTCGTTCACAACGACCAGGATCGGCTGTATGCATCTCCTTGTTGAGAACATGTAGAGAATGCGCGATTTCGATGAGCGCATTGCTGAGCGTCTTACCACCATCCAACGAAATACCTATGACGCCACCTGGAAACTTCTCACGGTTCCGGCGAACCGCTTCAAATGCCAGTTCACTTTTGCCAATACCCGCAGGACCCGTAAGGGCTAAATGATGGGTACCTGGCCGCAACCTGTGTGTGCTACTTGATGCTCCACGTATCGCTTCACCTTGCACAGCTTCAGTCAGCAATACATTCAACTCTTGCAACTCCAATTCGCGCCCGACAAATGTGCTTGAAACTCCCAGGTGCTCCAAGGGATGATCGTGTTCCTCGGGTTCATCACGTGTTGCCAGAAAAGCAACTGGTCCTTCTTTCCCTTCAACCACATGCCGGTACAGTACGGGAACGAACCAACTATGTTGCTTAATCGGCAACAACGCCTGGCGAGCGCGAGAAAGAGCCTCTTCGAGAGTACGTCCATTTGCCAGCGCTTCGTAGAAGTGAAACATGAATATGGGGGATAGATCGTCTTGCAATGAGAATGGCATAGCGACAACAGCAGGTACCTCTGATGTGACTAATGCCGTGGCTAATGTGGCATCGACTGCCGCCTTCCGCTGCTGGTGGTGCGCCCTTTCATTCTTAAAGGTTGCTGTTTCGCAGGCGGAAAAGACTGCGAGGCGAATATCGCTGGTGAGAAACAACTCGCTGAGCGCTTCTGTGTTGATCAGCTCGTTACGGCCTTCTTCATCACAGAAACAGAGATAGGTTTGGGCTTTGATCCCTCGCAGAGAGCTTCCACAGGCGTTACAAATGCGTGCACTGGCATCGTTCAGTTCGTCACACACTTCAGATGGGCAAAGACGACCAAATGCTCCATGCCCATCGAAGTGGATGGCATAACAGGGGATGGTGGTATCCTTCTCATTAAACACGCCTGCCCCACCAAATGAGTTGAGGTAGCGTACCAGTTCACCAAATGTTGGTACTGCTAATGTATCCAGGCGCACCTGTTCCTCTTCAATCAGCGTCTCCAGTCCTCGTTGCAGGGCTTCAAAGCTTCTCACTGTTTCCAATGGCGGACAATTTGTAGGAGAAGCCGCGATATACAGGAGGCGTACCGGTGGATGTACCGGTAATTCACCTCCCATCGGGATATCTGGCTGCAACAGGGCGCGGGTAAGCGTAAAAATACCTGAAGCAAGGAGAAAGTGCTCGCTATTGTGCAGCAGTTCCCAGGGATAACGCGCAAACTCACTACACTCAGGGGCAAAGACAAGCGTCAGAGCAACCGTACCACGTCGCTTGAGCGTGCGTTGGACGACACTGCGCAGCATGGCCTGCACTGATTGTTCCGAGGATTCGCGGCGGCTGGTTCCAGGAGTTTCGGATCCACACAGCGCAAGAAAGAGTCGCTGTCCAATTTCGCGTAACTCCTGATCATCGCTCTTATCGAAGGTGTTGAGTCTTTTTAGGAGGGCATTTAGTTGCCTGGTCTGGTAAGGAGGAACAAAGCTGCCGCTGACGACACGCCCCGACCAGCTCTCTTTTACCTGTACCTCAAAGGCGCCATCCTCACGACCACGAAATAGCAGGTTCAGTGTCTCTCCCATAAGCCTGGGTCTCTCACATTCTGTGAACAAATAGTTAGCGTTGGAAAGGGAGATATCATCAATTGCCCGCATAATTCGATGTCCGAGGGACATGATATGCGATTTTCGCACTACGGGCAGCAAGCTCTACTCTAAGTATAACATACTTAACGAGAGGAGTTACTCACCCCAATACAATTCAACTTTGCCAAAACGCACTTTATCTCCTACCTTGACACCTGCTTCTTCAAGGGCTTTTGTAACCCCCATTTTGGCCAGCGTAATCTGCAGGCGGTCCATCCCTTCTTCACTCTCCAAATTGGTCATGTTCACAGCCCGCTCGACGCGTTTCCCTTTCACTATATAGACGCCTTTCTCCCTGGCTATTGAAAAAGCATCCTCCGGCTGCGGACGTAATACGGGGCCTTCCGCACTGGCAATGGCCTGGGCAGCTATGCGCTCTGCCTCCTCCTGTTGAACCTCCTGCAGCATGTTGGCGGTGTACTGCATAAGTTCGCCGGTACCTTGATGGGCCACAGCAGATATAGCAAAAACTGGATACCCCGCCGCTTCGGCCTTTGCTTTGAGTGCTGGCCAACGTTCCTGCGCTTCAGGCAGGTCCAATTTGTTCAGCACGACAATTTGTGGGCGCGTTGCCAGGTGTTCATCGTATTCACGCAGTTCCTGGTTAATGGCCTGAAAATCTTGCCAGGGATCGCGTTCGATGGATGCTCCATCAAGTATATGTAAGAGCAGGCGTGTACGCTGTATGTGACGCAAAAACTCGTGACCAAGGCCAACCCCCTGTGCCGCACCCTCGATCAGTCCTGGTATATCGGCTAGCACAAATCCGTACTCATCCCCGCTTCCAGGTTGCCCGACGGTCACCACACCAAGATTAGGCGAGATTGTGGTGAAAGGATAATCGGCAATCTTGGGCCTGGCGGCAGTGACGACGGACAATAGGGTCGATTTGCCCGCATTTGGATAGCCAACAAGCCCGACATCAGCTATGAGTTGCAATTCAAGTAAAAGCCAGCGTTCTTCGCCAGGTTCGCCTTTCTGTGCTTCTCGCGGAGCCTGACGCGTAGCGGTAGCAAAATGCACGTTACCCAGGCCGCCACGTCCACCTCGCGCAATCATGACACGCTGACCATCATCTACTAGATCCGCTACCAACTGGTTTGTTTCAGCATCACGGATCACTGTGCCACACGGGACGCGCAGGACAAGATCCTCTCCCTTTGTTCCATGCTTCTTCTGGCGCGCTCCAGCACCTCCAGACGAGGCCTTGAAATGCTGGTGGTAGCGATAATCAATAAGGGTATTCAAGTTGGAGCGCGCCTCCATATAGATGCTGCCCCCCCTGCCACCATCCCCCCCATCGGGACCTCCATACGGAACGAACTTTTCACGACGGAAGTGAATTGAGCCATCCCCGCCATCGCCAGCCTTGACGTAAATTTTTGTATGATCGTAGAACATAATCTATCTCTAAAAAATGTATGCAGGTGAAGTACTGGTCAGTTTGCAGTGAGTTGGAGTATACCATATTATCGAATGGAGTGCTATAAGTGCCTCGTTAAGCAGAAGCACAGCCAGGTGAAATGAAACAATCAAATACCACCAGGTTATAACAGTGCTTTTACGATTTCTTTTGAGATGATTGTTGCTCAGAGGGGAAGTAGCTGGCCCATTCGGCACTGAGGATATCCTCGGTGCGAGTGGCAAAGAGAATAGCCGCATCATCGGGATCGAGGCCATTGTAGGCATCTGCCCCAATATCGAACAAGGCCTTCTCCCGTTTAAGAAACTCAAGGGTAGTACGGAAATTGCGCCAGTTCTCTCCATAACGATTAACATTCTCTATAACGGCTGCAGCGGCAATTGTCCCGCTAAGGATTGAAGGGATGAGTCTGGGAACCTCTGGGAAGCCGAGCAAGATCGGTACCAGGACGGCGATAATGCCTATATAGAGTTCTAGTCCCAGATGCCGGCTCTTGTATTGAAAGGTCAATCCCTCCATCTCCTTGATGGTAATGTGCATGGCCTTGCTCCTATAGGGGAAGGACAATATCCATGCCTTCAGTATATCACTTTACCTTCATAAGCAATAAACTAAGATCCATGCTCATTCTCAAATGTAATCAGGCGTGCTCCACGGGCATACGTCAAGTACTCCCATGCCCACTGGAAGATGGCCACCAGACGATTGCGGAACCCCACCAGGAAGTAGATATGCACAGCAAGCCACAATAACCAGGCAAAGAACCCTGTGAGGCGAATTTTACCGATATCTACAATAGCGTATGAACGTCCCACTGTAGCCAGGTTGCCTTTATCCCGGTAATGAAACGGCTTGTTCAATTCTTTCCCCGCTACTCGATCGATGATGACAGAAGCCACGTAACGACCACCCTGTATGGCGACCTGAGCAACACCTGGTAGTGCTTTTCCGTTTTGCATAGCACTTGCAGTATCACCAATTACAAACACGTTTGGATGCCCCTGAACTGACAAATCACTCGCTACCTTTACACGACCGGCCCGATCCACCTCAGCGCCAAGCCACTTGCCTAGAGGGGATGCCGAAACACCCGCACCCCAGATGATCGTCGCGGCATTGATACGCTCACCATCAACTACGACGCCATGCTCATCCAGGTCTGTAACAGGCATGCCAGTGCGAACTTCTATCCCCATCGAAATCAATTTCTTCTGAGTTTTTCGGGCCAGGGATTCAGGGAATGCCCCCAGTATTCTTGGCGCAGCCTCGATAAGAATAATGCGGGTCATACGTGTATCGATATGCCGGAAATCTGATGCCAGGGCCTTATGTGCCAGTTCAGAAATCGCGCCAGCCATTTCAACTCCAGTTGGTCCAGCACCAACCAGCACAAAAGTTAAAAGCTCTTTGACTTTCTCCGGGTCGGTCTCGGTTTCGGCAGCTTCAAAAGCAACCAGTATCTTGCGCCGAATGGATATTGCATCCACTATCGATTTGAGCCCAGGTGCGTTTTGCTCCCACTCTGGATGCCCGAAGTAGTTATCATGGGCCCCCGTCGCCAGCACCAGGTAATCATACGGCACTGAACGATCGCCCATAAGCACACGCTGTTCCTGCACATCAACACCCGTCACCTCTTCCAATACTACTTCTGTATTTTTTTGTTTTCGCAGAATACCCCGAATGGGTGAACAGATGTCAGCAGGCGATAAGCCCGCAGTAGCCACCCAGTACAACAACGGTTGGAACAGGTGATGATTCTGGCGATCGATCACAGTAACATGCACCGGCGCGTCGCGTAAAGCCCTCGCAGCCCGCAAGCCTCCGAAACCAGCGCCGACAATAACTACGCGTGGCATTACAGCAGGGAGATTTGTAGAAGCAGCCTCAACATTTTTTGGCGTGCCCAAGGTATCAGTAGCAGTAGTGTTAGTAGTATTGTGTACTTCAGTCATTTTAGCACCTCACTTAGGTATATCACATTCTTATCACAAGAATAGCTTATAGCAAGATATGAATATCAACAACTTCAATGTGCCCCTGCTTCCGCTGCTGATATAATGTGTGAGATATGCTGGCAGCCGTTCTACATGCTGCCCGGTGAAGAAACACATGGGCAGGAGAACACCAATGAGTCACGAAGAGTACAACAGTACAGCAGGTAAATTTTATTCGTACGAGAAGCATCCTAGCTCCCCGAAAACTTATTCAAGCAACTGCCTCAGCTCCTCTGTCAATTGCTGGACCAGCTCTGGCCTTCCGTGAAACTGAGCTGGGGTATTCTGAAAGAGTGCGATGCTCCATGTGCCATCGTGCCTGACAGCGACGAGAGTCTGAATCGCATTGACCGCCGGATTGATATCGGATTGTCCGGGAGGAACCATCCCAACGACCGCACGTAAGACGGCAACGTAGGGACTTAAAAGACGCACTTCTCTGACCTTGCTCACATAGGGAGCCGTGAGATGGTCGGCAAAGATCTGCCCAAGCGTCGCAGCTATCTCTGCTCGCCCACTCATCTGACTCCCATCGAATCCGATGACGTAGCCGTCGAGAGCGAACAGGGCAGCGAAAGCATCGGCGCTGCGCTTGTTCCAGCTATCCAGCAACTGTCGATAGAGCGTGCGTATCTCGATCTCATCGGGAGATGGCGCGTTTTGCGATTGGAATGTTTGTGAACTCATCATGAATTCTCCTTCGGGAGATAAACAAGGAAATGCTCTCATAATAATGCTAGAATAATGTCAACTGTAAACAGTGCTACACTTTACATGGAGGAACAATATCATGGATGCGCAAGAACTACAACTGCCTCATCACCATCATGTCATCATGAATCGCTTTGTAGCAGCAGGCCTCGCAGATGAGCGTGTGGTGGCCGCTTTTCTCGGCGGCTCCTATGCTAGGGGCACACCTGATGCCTACTCTGACCTTGACCTCTACCTGATTACCACCGATGAGGCATTCAACGACTTCCTCGCCGGGAGCCAGGCTTTTATCCAACTGCTGGGTAAACCGGTGTTCCTGGAAGACTTTAAAGGAGATTGGGGTGAATTTGTTTTCTTCATTTTTTCCGACGGAACCGAAGGTGAACTTGGGCTTGGTTGCGAGAGCCACTTCCAGCATATTCACGGTGGGCCTTACAGGGTCTTGCTCGATAAGAAGCATATCCTGGCAGGAGTGGTGTTCCCCTCGTATGAACCTGCTCAGGCCAAGCAAATCGAGACACTACGCCGCTTGATCAACTGGTTCTGGCATGACCTCTTACACCACTTCATGACACCTATGGCACGCGGGCAACTCTGGTCGGCGTACGGCGCTTTAGAGGAACTGCGTCTCACCTGTGTGAACATGGCCCGCCTGCGACAGAATTTCTCGGCGGAGGCAGAGGGCTATGAAAAGGTGGAGCAAGCCTACCAATCAAGCAGCTAGCGCCTTTACAGGCGACCTTTTGTCCGATGGAGCGAGGCGCCATGCTCCAGGCTGCCCTCGCCATCGTCCGCTTCTACCAGGAACTGGCTCCTTCTCTGGCCCAGACATACGGTATACCATATCCAACTGATCTCGCACGAATCATGTCTGGCCGCTTGGAGCAATTGTGCAGTGAAGTTCGTAGGGGTCCTTCATGACCACAAGCTCAACTGCCCTCACTCTCCTCTTCAGAAAAGACAAAACCTTGTCCTTCTTTCTCCACTTGTGCTATAGTTGAGCAGCAGGAGTCTAGTACAGGGAGCAAAACTATGGCATCAGCAGGTGACTGGGGCGAACTCATCGATAAGGAGGAACCTTAGCCATGCACATCACCATCATCTGTATCCCCTATCAAATCGACGTTGCCCGCTGGGGATGCGCCCTTGGCCCGCAGGCATTCCTCGATCATGGCTTGCTAGAACAACTTCAAGCCAAAGGTCACACCATCTCCAACCCAATCTGGATCGAACTGCCCAAATCAGAGCGCACTCGTGATTCGGTTACAAACCTGGGCTGTATCGCTAAACGCACCTCTGCCGCCGTAAGCGATGCCCTTAAACAAGAAGATAGTTTCGTGCTGGTGCTCGAAGGTGATTGCACCCACGCTGTTGGCCCAATTGGAGGTCTTGCTCAGGCAAAAGGGTCACCAGGAGTAGTGTGGTTTGATGCACACGGAGACCTGAACACAATGGAGACAACAACGAGCGGATTCTGGGGAGGCATGCCCTACGCGGTAGCGCTCGGCTGGGACCTTGAGGATTGGCGACTGGCCGCTGGATTGGAGCAGCCAGTACGGCCGGAGGCGGCAGCGTTGATTGGAGCAAGTGATCTTGATTCTGCCGAAGTTGAGGCGTTGCAGCGTCACCCGATTTTGCGCATGGATGCGGTGGAGATGATGCAACCCGGTGTAGCAGAGCGGGTTCAGGCAGCGCTGCAACCACGGGCTAATGAGGCACAAGCTTGGTATTTGCATATTGACCTGGATGTGGCAGGTCCAGAAGAAGTCCCAGGTGGCCTGACTCCCGCTCCACATTGGCCGCCTCGCCAGCATATTATCGATGCTGCCAGGGCAGCGGCTCAGACGATACCCGTAAAAGTAGCCTCGCTTGCGGTCTACAATCCTGCTGGGGATGTAAATGGGCGTGGAGTCCGCTTTGGACTTGATATAGCGATGGCTATTGTGGAGGGAGTTGCATGGTGAACACGAAGAAAGCTGCTGCGCCTGCGACTTCATAATACAGGCTTGTGCCATTTACTTCTGCAAAGCCTTTTTGCATCTGTTCTGCCAGCGCGCTATTCCTTCATTTTTTACCGCCATCCCTCATTGGTTAGACAGAACAGTGTAGCACGATAACAGGTAAGAAGTTGCCTTTACTGCAATGACACCGCATGAAAAGGCTAAAGCGTGTTGGCTTGCCCGTATAGGCAGAGAAGTAGGCGACTAAAATGAGCATGCAGATGATTAAACGAGAGAAGCCTAATAGTGTTCGTGTCGTGATATCAATTTCTGGCAGGACAGGTGACAAGAGCAGGAGAAACAGAAGGAGAGCGAAGACCAGGATATTCAGAATCATGAGGCCACGAAGATACGTGTCAGAACTCCGTACTAGACTGAGCAGAATAAACAAAAACCCCACCGTTTGTCCGATATACAAAAACCAATCTGTATGCAAAGGAATGACCATGACGTAGCTCGCAGTGAAATCAGCAGCAGCAGACAGAGAAACAAGTGCCATCGACAATCCCAGGATGAAGAGCCGGTATTGACGAACACGAGAATAAATATCGAACGAACGTACTGCGATGAAAAGAGCAACAAGACAGAGTGACACGTCAAGTAGGTTGGGAATGAGTCTGGCATTCATAAAGACAGTTTTTCCTTTCTACTCCCTGGATCAGGAACAGTTCAGCGATTCTTGAACAAAAGAGCCACATCAACGGGCCAACCTTCCGGTGTGTACATCTCGATATACTTCAGGCTCAACAGCGCCTGTAAAGCAATTTGGACTTCTTTCAGGGTCATCCCGGTATCGCTGCACAGTTCGGCCACGGTTTTACGACTATCTATAGCTTCATAAAGACGGAGTGCTTGCCTATCCGAAATGATGACAGGACTGGCAAATGGATTGCTGGATAGCAATAGACCTGTATCCTGTCTCAGCCGGGGGATGAGACCAGGGAGTGCCGGTGGTAGTTCTTGCGAAAGGGCCTCTTGCGGCGATGATAAGCGACCAGGACTGGCTGCAACGGGTAGCAAGAGGCCGTGATTTTCAGCGATGAGTATAGCTTGTTCCAGGATGATACTGATGGTTGAAATGAGGTCCTGATCTTGATAGTGCCAGAGAAAGAGCAGTGCTATGAATATATATCCCGTCTTTGTCCTCTCGTGAGAAAGTGCATACTCTGCTTGATTAAAGTGTACATGCTTGTCGATCGAACAAAAGGCGCAATAACTCAAGCCATAGCGTCTCAAGAGCGATGCCAAATAGTGAGGGAACACCTGCTCCACCGGCTGAGGAGGGGAAATCTGTTGTTCCCTTGAAATACGTTCAACTGTCATCGCCACTTTCTCGCTAACCAAATATGCTGGTTGGGTAGGATCCTGGTAAGCCATACCCCGCAACTGAGCAGTAGGTTGATCCGGCCAGCCACTCTCGCAAGTCCACAACTGTACGATCGGTACATCGAAGCGTTGCATGAGCACAGAGGCCAACCATTGAAACATCTCCTCAGGACGATGCATATTCTCAACTACCTGGCGCAGTTGCGTGATAATGGTCAGTCGATATCCCCTCATACTCTGCGAGGTGAAGGAGCCATTTGCCCTTTCCATCGCCCTTAAAACCTCTCACTCATCGAAAATAGCTTTTTAGACTGCCATGAAAAAACCTTAGCAAGGATATCAAATAATGAAGAGAGAGTTCAATGAAATAGGAATAAGGTACCAGAAGACATGCCCTCTCTACGAAAAGAGAGTATACTCTGTAAATCTATCCATCCTGGAAGCTTTCTGTTCTATAGGTAGGTGCTTGTTACCATGGACTCTATTACTCTGGGAGGTCTCTTAATAATGGCATCTGATATCACTACCATTCCAGAACTTGAACGAGGCACTGAGACACACGGAATTGAGCGTGTCCCACCGGAACTTGAACGAGGCATTGAGACACGCGGAATTGAACGTGTCCCGCCGAGGACTCGTCCACACGTACGCATCTTCGATAATTTTACTCTGTGGCTCTCCGCGAATATGGTGATCTCTACTTTTGCACTGGGGACGCTAGCCACCAGCGTTTTCGAACTTGGATTCTGGGACAGCGTAGCTGCCATCATGATCTTTAATGTGCTCGGCGCACTCCCTGTTGCCTTCCTCTCGACACTCGGTCCCAAACTCGGCCTCCGTCAAATGACCATCTCGCGGTTCTCATTCGGTTGGAATGGTGCGAAGGTGATGGCGCTGTTCAATGTTGCTGCATGCATTGGTTGGTCCTGTGTCAACGTTATTGTGGGTGGTCAGTTGGTAGCCGCACTGAGTGGAGGAGCGATTCCCCCGCAGGTAGGTATTCTCGTTATTACAATATTGACGACCATTGTCAGTATCTATGGATATAAATACATTCACGGTTATGAACGCTATGTCTGGATACCAATGGCAGTCATTTTCTTTATCCTGTTGGGTATCGCAGCACCAAATTTGTCTATTATTCCCACTCCTGCATTGAACGTAGCTGAGGTAGCTTCCTTCATCTCCTTCGGTGGCGCCGTCTTTGGTTTTGCTGTCGGTTGGAGCTCTTATGCTGCAGATTATAATGTGAAACAGCCTGAATCAACACCTGGTACCCTTGTTTTCATGTTCACCTTCATGGGGATTGTCATACCCTGTATCGTTTTGGAGATATTTGGTCTGGCATTGACCACTGCCTACAAGGGGTCAGGAGGTGGCGATCTCCTGGCAGCTGCTGCTAAACCTCTTGGGAGCTTTGGGACTTTCCTGCTGGCGTTGCTTGCTCTGAGTGTTGTTGCCAACAATATACCGAACGACTACAGCCTCGGACTCTCAATGCAGGTACTGGGCAAGCCTTTCCAGCGTATCACCCGTGCGGTGTGGGCACTCATCGGGTCTGTGATCTACGTGCTTATCGCCGTAGCTGCTTCTGCCAACTTTGATGTGACACTCTCCAATTTCCTGCTGCTCATCGCATACTGGTTGGGTCCCTGGTCTATCATCCTGATCCTGGAACATTTCGTCTTTCGTCGTGGGCGCTACAACGTTGAAGATTGGAATACGCGCAGGAAGCTTCCCGTTGGGTGGGCCGCTATCTTCTCCGCAGTCATCGGTTTTGGAGGAGTTCTGCTCGGAGCCGCGCAGGTTTATTATGTCGGACCCATCGCTAATTTGTTCAATCCTCCCTATGGGATGGATATTGGCTTTGAACTCGGCCTCATCTTCGCAGGCATCGCCTACTACTTCCTGCGCCGTGCAGAGCTGGCTGTGACTGGTCGCTAGCGTTATTCGATCTAACTTGAGGTACCGCTGCTTCCATCGCGACCTGACCGGATGAGTACATGCACATACATTTCGAGAGCTGAGATCAGGTGTCTCAGATGAAACCTTTCTGAGATAAAGAAGGAGTGATAGGGACATGACCATCTATTGGGGCGTTGTTTCATCACAGCCAGCCAATGTGATACTTCCTCAAACAGGAAATCTAGCGCTATTTGATTTTGTTACAACACAACAAGGTACAGCTCCCCAATTTTGGGGCCGCTACATTGCAGGTAAGCCTGATCGATACCTTCTGACCGCGGCAGAAAGAGACTTTCTCTTTAGAAAATTGTGCAGGATTTTGCTCATCCACTATGGTGTTGATCCATGTGGAAGCCACCAGCAGGGCGCAAGAGACGCGACCAACGCTGTCAATGCTGCCCAGACTCTTCATGCTCCTGCGGGGGTTTCTCTCTACGGTGATATTGAGACAAAGGTGTTCGCTCACCCCGATTGGCTTCTGGGTTGGTGGGAAACGATGAGCGCCTTGTACCTGAACCCGGGTGGCTTCTACTGCAACACCTCGCCAGAGAACGCATTGTGCTTCAGCAATCCCTATTGTGCAGCAATCACCAGTCCTTCAAATTTGAACCCTGATGGCACCCTCCGTTTCAACCCGCCATTATCAAACCGCGCCGTAAAACCCCCGACTTCAATCACGGGGATATAAGGCGCGTTCCTTCTTTAGGGCTTGGGCCCAGGGGTCCGAGCCGCTTGATATAGTTGCATCTTGATGCTACAATGGTTGCATGAAAGACGACATGAAAGCTCTTACCATCCGGCTTCCTGTCTCTCTGTTGGAACAGATGAAAGAGGCTGCTAAGCAGAACAATCGGTCTCTCAATGGAGAGATCTTGACGGCCATGGAAGAGCATATCAAGAAACAGCGAAAGGGCAAATAGGCCGTGAGCAAGAAGATCAGGCGGGCGTACAAGTACCGGTTCTACCCGACCGATGAGCAAAGAATCATCCTTGCTCAGACGTTTGGGTGTGTCCGCTTTGTCTACAATTGGGGCCTCTCTACCCGTAAGACGGCCTATTTTCAGCATGGACAGAGCCTCTCCTACAATGATCTTGCCGCTCTGTTGCCTGATCTCAAGAAACAATATCACTGGCTTGCAGATGTCTCTTCTGTCCCCATTCAGCAAGCTTTGAGGCATTTGGATCGTGCCTTTGCCAATTTCTTTGAGGGCCGCGCCCAATTTATGTAGACACTTCCTCCCCCCACCAAACACTCCAAACTGTTCAGCGAGGCACCAGGCAGCTACAACGCGGCCCTTGACCTCAGCCATACAGCCCTGCGGGCCGAAAGCGAGGGTGAGAGGTATACTGGTATGCTGCACGGTTTGACCCTCGCTTTCGCTCTTCGAGTGTAATGGATGAGGTCAAGGGAAGCTCCGCCCGCGTTGCTTCACGCCGCCTGGTGCCATGAGCACCGGTACAGCACCCCAGGCGTGCCTCCGGCGGGCCTCTGCTCGGGCTCCTGGTGCCAGGTATGCTGGGCCGCTTCCGCCACTCCACCCTAGTCAGTCGCTTCTGGACCATCAATGGGTTCCCTCAAGTCAGTCAATAACAGCTCAATTCGCCTCACTGTACACTGATGTCGCTCCACTTCTCGTTGCCAGCCGTGGGCAATAGCATCCTCAATGAGTTCCAGCTCGATCTTGCGCCGGCGACGAAGCCGGGGAGCATACTCCGGTGTGGTCACGAACTTTGCGCAGGTCAGGTACAGGTCGCACTCACATGGGCCCTCTTGGGGCAGGCGGAGACACCTTCCCAGTTCCAGTTCGGTCTTGAGGTAGTTCGTTTTGAGCCAATCCACTGCCGCTGCTCCAAGTTCACCCGACCGCAGCGACTCAGCAGCAGGACCGGCGATGGTTGCGCCCGGGCCAAGCACTGATTGGTAATCTTTGAGCACTTCTTTGTCGCTGATCTGAGCGTAGACGAGAGCCATTTGGGCGCTTTGATGCCCCAGGACGCTCATGACTGTCCGCAACTTGGCGCCACGATTGGTGAGCTGTGTCCCAACCGTGTGGCGAAACCGGTGCGCTGACACCGTCGGCTTGTCGTCTGCTGTCACCTGTCCTGCTGCTTGGCAAACGGTACGAAGAGGAGACTCGAACAGATATTGTTCGGAGAGCAATTTCCCGCGATTCACAAAGAGATACCGCGTGACGAGTCCTGTTTGTTCATCGCGGAATCCCCGTTCTCCTTTGCGCTGCTGCTGCAGGGAACGAATAGCTTCCGCTGCTTCTTTGTTGAGTGGAATCATTCGCTCGCGCTTCGTCTTGCCAACTGGTATGCGCAGGCGTGGGGTCCCGTCAGGATAGCTGTCCAGGCAATCCACACAGAGGCGGCGAATCTCTCCACGACGTGCTCCACTCCAGCGCGCTACAAGTAAGGCGGTACGTTGATAGGGACATTCGAGGGAACGAATGGCCGCCATCAGAGGAGCCAGTTCCTCGTCAGGAATGTATCTGGGAACCCGCTGCGACCGTTTGGGCAGATCGCCATGCTGCAGAAGCGGCCTGCCAGGGACATCCTCCCATTGCCACGTTGTTACATCCTGAAAAAACACTGAGAGACACGAGAGCATTCTGACTCGCGTGTTCTCAGCGTAGGGCCTCTGCGTGCGGGCCGTCGGCATCGTGTTCAACGCTTCGGCAAATTCGAGCATGTGGTCCCGCGTCACCTCTGCAAAGGTTTCCAACTCAGGGTATGTGCGTGCGAGCCAGGTAATGAGGCAGCGGAGCGCCTCGTCAATTTTGCTCACGGTCGTCGGTCGATCCGTGAGACGACGGGCCGTGAGGTAGCGTGCGACAACCGCCTCCATCCGAGGTTTGAGAACTGCGCGTTGGACTGGGGGCCGCCTTACATGCGGCTCAGTAGACACTTGTCCACGATGGTAGAGAACGACGCGAAGGGTGTGGAGAAAGCGTCTGTAGCATTTGATGGCCTCTCCGTAGCGCTCGTCTGACCCGTAAAACAGCGAGACATCCGATCTTTCCTTGAAGAGAGAGACGGCCTGGCTCAGTGCATCAAGGTCTGTTTCTTGAATGGTGTTCACCGTGAACTGAGCAGTATGCAGAAAGATGCGACTCACCCCCCAAGAGATTGCGTCAGTAGTACTGCGACCGATATATCCAAGCGACCGGGCTTCTTCGAGGAGCTCGTTCACTCCCGTTTCGAGATGCATGTGATCAAGCAGAGTTCCCAGGCTCAGATGGCCCAGAGCAAGGAGCCACTCCCAGTCAAATCGGGCGTATCCTCGTACGGCAAGAAACAGCAAGTAACGTCGAGCCTGGTAACTTTCTCGGTAACTCGGATGGTAGATGTCCTCACCATGCAAGCGCCCCACCCGTTCAGCCAGTGGAGCCCTGAACCAGTTGCGTAGATCGGGGTAGCGCTGCATGAACTGCGCCTGATACTGGAGAAGGAGCCGCCTGTGGTCTCTGCTCTTGGTGTATCCGTAGACGAATTCTTTGTACTCCTCGCTACTGGCGTGGTGGCAGAGAGGAGCTCGGTGACTGTTTGGAACGACTGGCGTGATCATTGTTCATCCTCCTCACCAAGGGCACGGCGGTATTCTGCGACGACGGTCGGGTCCGAAACCTGGGTGTAGATGCGCGTTGACTCGGGTGATGCATGACCGAGGCGCTTTTGCAAGGCCAGTTCTCGCATTCCTCCATCCCACATACGTGTCGCGTGCGTGTGCCTTAAGGCATGTGGCGTCAGCCAGACCTCGCGAATACCTACTCGTTCACAGTGCCGTTCGAATAGCTTCACCAGGGCATGGTAGCTGAGCGGCTCACAACGCTTTTTCCCACGCCCTCCGACGAGAAACACGTATGGGCTATTCGCATCAGTCGGACGCTCATGCATGACGTAGTCACTCACCGCTTGCAGCGTCTCAGGCTGGTGCAAATCAACCACCCGTTCTGTTCGTGATTTCGTTCTCACTCCTTTGGGATGATCGGTACGATACCTGATGATCACTCGTCTTCGACCGTAAGAAAAATCCTCGAGGTGGAGATTGAGCACTTCACCTGGCCTCAGTCCTCCATGGAGCATGAGCAAAATCATGGCTTTATCTCGCTTGAGCGTGAGCGAGTTGAGGAGAGTGGTTACCTGCTTCTCGCTCATGGGGCGTGGCACTCGCTGGACCGTCTTGACCCGCACAGCACGCCGGATGGGCCGCTGCCGACTCGCTGCTCCCATGAAGGGGCGGTGTCGTTCAGAGACGCGAGCAAGTGTAGGGTCCTCTACCTTTTGGATGGGGTTCTCTTTGTCCGAGAACTGGTCGGTGAGGATCAAGTACTCGTAGAAGGATGACACAGCAGCGAAAATGCGATTGACCGTTGCGGGCGACAGGCGAGTGGTCGAATGACCCTGGTCCGTAGTACACAGGACGAGACCGAAGCGCTGGGCCCGCTTATGACTGGGCG
>WNGJ01000729.1_pt1 | contig 30911 bp, 25 predicted proteins | sample 5400611 | NCBI WGS metagenome assembly WNGJ01 (sample SAMN13153375, study PRJNA577476) | soil metagenome | isolation source: 40 cm soil or saprolite under Garry oak tree replicate 1 | place: USA:California | collected 2016-06-15
CTGGCGATCGGCGCCCGCACCACTCCACCCGAACAAATTCCAGCCATTGTGCGCGCCTGGTTCAGCACCGACTTTGAAGGCGGCCGACATGCGGATCGCGTAAAGAAGATTGAGCAGTGAGCGATAAAACAGTGGGCAGTGAGCAGTGAGCAGTCTACCAAAGACCAAAGACCAAAGACCCAAAACCAAAAAGACCAAAGGATCAAGATCAAAGTACTAAGTACCAAGTTCAAAGTTCCAAGTTCCACGTTCAAAGGACCAGATTAAATGACCGATCGTAGAAATGCACCGCTTGCTGAAGTTGATCCTCTGATTTCGCAAGCCATCGATAATGAAGTGACGCGCCAGGCAAATGGACTCGAGTTAATCGCTTCTGAAAATTTCGTTAGCGAGGCCGTGCTCGAAGCCGCGGGCTCTGTTTTCACGAACAAGTATGCTGAGGGCTATCCAAAGAGGCGCTATTACGGCGGTTGCGAGTGGAGTGACGTGGTCGAACAGGCCGCCATCGATCGCGCCAGAGAACTGTTTGGAGCGGAGCATGCCAACGTGCAACCACACAGCGGCGCCCAGGCCAACATGGCTGTCTATCTAGCGGCGATTCAGTATGGCGATCAAATTCTGGGCATGAACCTGTCGCATGGGGGCCACCTGACTCACGGTCATCCAATGAACTTTTCCGGCATCAGTTATAAAGTGGCTGACTACGGAGTCTCCCGCGAAACCGAACAGATTGATTATGATGAGTTGCAGCGAATCGCCGAGGAACATAAACCGAAGTTAATTGTCTGCGGTGCTTCAGCCTATCCTCGTGTTATCGACTTCAAACGCATCGGCGAAATCGCCAGGAGCATCGGCGCGCGCATGTTTGCCGACATCGCCCACATCGCGGGCCCGATTACGGCCGACCTTCATCCTTCGCCTGTGCCTCATGCTGATTACGTGACGACGACAACGCACAAGACGCTTCGCGGCCCACGCGGCGGGTTGATACTTTGCAAGGAAGAACATGCGAAGGAGATCGATCGGAAGTTGTTTCCTGGCGTGCAGGGTGGTCCATTGGTGCATATCATCGCCGCGAAGGCGGTCGCGTTTGGGGAAGCGCTGCGCGACGATTTCAAAGAATACCAGCGGCAAATTCTCGCCAATGCCAAGGCACTTGCAACCGAGTTGCAGGAGCAGGGCCTGCGACTAGTTTCCGGCGGCACCGACAATCATCTTATGCTGGTCGACGTTTGGATGGATGGCCAAGGGATCACGGGCAAAGACGCGGAGAAGGCACTCGAAGCGGCGAACATTACTGTCAACAAAAACACGATTCCATTTGATCAAAATAAACCTTTTGTCGCGTCAGGTCTGCGCATCGGCACGCCGGCCGTCACTACGAGAGGCATGAAAGAACCGGAAATGCGTGAGATAGGGCGTTTGATTGCGGAAGTTATTCATGCGCCCGAGTCGGATGAAGTGCAATCGAAAGTGCGGCAGGGCGTCACTGAACTGACCGCCCGCTTTCCGCTGTATCAGAAGCGCATGAAACTCCGGAGTTCTCGGCTCGGAGCTATGAGCGCTGATTAAGGACCATTCCCACACGTCAGACGTTTCCCATTTAAGTCTCAGAAGCATTTTATGAAGAGTCTGAACGTCCAGCTTGTGACCTTGGCACTGATAGCGCAATCAGTTTTCTTCATGCAGATTAGTTATGCCTGCGCAGCCCGAAAATCGCCGGGACAGGAAACTGCCCAATCAGACCGAATGAAGACTTCAAGGGAAAAGTTGGAGACTGAACTCGTCGCTAAATACGGCGAGGGTCAGCGCGTGCGTCTACACCGCGGGATGCTGCAGGTTGCTAGCTTTTGGCGTACTGAAGATGGCGACTCGTCGGTCTTTGAAGAGTTTGTGAGAACAAACTTTGCCGGTGATCAAGCAACGCTTGATACGATGTTCAATCGCTTCCAGTACAACCTTGAACAATTAAATGGCCACATGGGGGAGATCGGCCGGGAGTTTCGCAACCAGTCTGATCTCGACCTGGGTCCGATCCTTGGCTTCGACGACATTTTTGCTGGCTACGATCCGTCAGCCCATATCAACGACGACTTCTTCCAAAACAAGCTCGCTTTCATCGTTCTTCTCAATTTTTCCCTAACAACTCTCCAACAGCGCTTGACGGAAGGCGATAAGTGGTCGCGTCGGGAGTGGGCTGAAGCCAGGCTCGCGCAAAGGTTTTCGAAGCGCATTCCGGCCGAGGTCAATCAAGCGCTGTCGCAAGCACAGGCGGAAGTTGCGCGCTACATATCCGAATACAACATCTGGATGCATCATCTGGTTGATGCCAAGGGCAATCGTCTCTTCCCACCCAAGCTCCGCTTGCTTTCTCACTGGAACCTGCGCGATGAGATCAAAGCCGACTACAGCGACGGGAAGACTGGTCTCGCGAAGCAGCGGATGATTCAGCAGGTAATGGAACGTATCGTGACCCAAACGATCCCCGCGGTAGTTGTCAACAATCCTAACTATGATTGGAACCCGTTTTCAAATGAGGTAAAGCCTGCGGCGGTGAAGGATGCGGAAGAGATGGCCGCACAAGGTAACGGAAACTCTCCGAGCACCCAGTTGAACACGCCCGAACCAAACACCAGATATGCCAAATTGCTTTTGGCTTTTCAGGCGTCAAAGAAGATCGATCCCTACTCGCCGACCGCACCGACGCACATTGCTCGAAGTTTCGATGAAGGTCGCGAAATTCCAGAAGTGCGAATGAAAGCGATGCTCGAACAGGTGCTTTCGTCGCCCTTAGTGCTGCAGGTGGGCAAGCTGGTCGAGTCGCGCCTGGGGAGACCGCTTGAGCCGTTTGACGTTTGGTACAACGGCTTTCGTCCGCGTGGCGCGTACACCGAGGCGCAGCTTGATGAGATCGTGGCGAAGAGATATCCGACTGCTGAAGCGTACAAGAAAGATATTCCGAATCTTCTGATACACCTCGGTTTTTCGAAAGAGCGGGCAGAATATTTGGCGAACAACATCGCCGTCGATCCGGCCCGGGGCTCTGGCCATGCTCTGGGAGCAGGCATGCGCTCAGCTAAAGCTCATCTGCGGACGCGCGTCGAAAAGGGAGGAATGAATTACAAGGGATTCAATATCGCCGTTCACGAGATGGGCCACAACATTGAACAAACCTTCTCGCTGAACAATATTGACTACACGTTGCTGCAAGGCGTTCCCAATACGGCCTTCACAGAAGCGCTGGCATTTGTCTTCCAGGGACGTGATCTGGAATTGCTCGGACTAGCGAAACCGGATGCGCAAAGCCAGGCTTTAAAAACGCTTAACGACTTTTGGGGAACCTACGAAATTGCCGGCGTGGCGTTGGTCGATATGGCTGTTTGGCACTGGATGTACGATCATCCTAATGCAACCTCGGCTGAACTAAAAGATGCAACTGTGCAAATTTCGAAAGACGTGTGGAACAAGTACTACGCTCCCGTTTTCGGGAAACGTGACGTAGTGTTGCTGGGCATCTATTCGCATATGATCGATTCATTCCTTTACCTGCCAGACTATCCAATCGGCCATATGATTGCGTTTCAGATTGAAGAGCAGATGGACAAGGCCGGCAGCATCGGCCCGGAATTTGAGCGCATGGCGACTGTCGGGAGTGTTATTCCCGATCTGTGGATGAAGAAAGCCACCGGCGCGCCTGTGGGGCCGGAAGCGTTGCTCGCAGCGACTAGGAAAGCGCTGACTGAAATCAAACCGTCGCAGCAATAGTAAGTAATGGCAACGTTCTTGGTATTAAGTTATGGAAGAAGTATTCGGGCCTGAAGGTCTAATCGCCAGGGCCCACCCTGAATACGAGCATCGTCCCGGCCAGATTGAAATGGCGCGGGCGGTCGTGCGTGCGTTTGAAAAACGCAGGCACTTGATCGTTGAAGCGGGCACGGGCACGGGCAAAACGCTTGCTTACCTTGTGCCCGCAGTGGCGGCAGCACTCGGCGGTCGCGGGCGCGTCATCATCTCCACCGGAACGAAGAATCTTCAGGAACAGTTAATGGAGAAAGACATTCCATTTCTTCAAAGCGTGCTGCCGAAAAGTTTCAAGGCGGCATACATGAAGGGACGAAACAATTATGTCTGCCTACACCGGTTAGGACGTGCGGAAAGTTCGCCCGTACTCGAAGGACTCGAGGAGGTTGATTACTTCGACGAGGTGGTTCACTGGGCCAAAACATCGGCCACCGGCGATCGCGCGGAGTTGTCGAATCTTCCTGAGTCGCTTTCTTTCTGGCGCCACATCGATGCGCGTTCGGAAACTTGTCTGGGCCAGAAGTGCACCGACTACGATGCTTGCTTCATCACGCGCATGCGCGAGCGCGCGCTGGATGCCGACATCGTAGTTGTCAACCATCATTTGTTCTTCGCTGATTTGGCCTTACGCAACAGCATGTATGGAAGCGTATTGCCTGACTATACGGCGGTGATCCTCGATGAAGCGCATATGATCGAAGACGTCGCGTCGGAGTATTTCGGTTCCCAGGTTTCAAACTATCAACTCGACGATCTGATCCGTGACGTAGGCGCTGTCCCTTACGAAGATGGTGACGCAGATCGTGAGATTACAAAAACATCATCGCGCGTCATGCGGTTCGCCGAAAACTTCTGGATGGGTTTTCGTGAAGGTCGCGGTGAGGAAGGACGCTATCCGATAATCCCTGGAAGTTTCGCCCGCAGGAACGACGCAGGCGAGCTGCAATCGACCCCGCTTGGTGATCTTTACGTCGCGCTCGATGGCGCGTTGGGCCGTCTGGAGACAACGCTCGACGCGCTCAAGGAAAAGCCTCTCGAAGTTGAAAACCTGGTGCGGCGAATTCGACAAACAAAATTCGATTTGCAATTCATCGTCACTGGTCAGGACAAGAAGTTTGTCTATTGGACCGAGCGCCGCGGCCGCGGCTTCTTCCTCCGCGCTTCGCCGATAGATGTCTCCGGACTGCTGGAAGACAAACTGTTTGAGAAAGTCGACACGGTCGTATTGACCTCGGCAACGCTTTCAAGCGCCGGCAACTTTTCATTCATTCGCGAGCGGCTGGGATTGACTTCTGCGGATGACTTGATAGCCGAATCAATCTTCGACTACCAAAGCCAGGCCCTATTGTATCTACCGCCAAAGATGCCGGATCCGCGTTCGCGTGAATGGTCGGAAGCAGCGGCGAGCGAGGTAATCAGGATCGTGAATGCTACGGAAGGACGCGCCTTTGTGCTGTCGACCAGTCTCGCCGGCATGCAATCGTTATATGAACTGGCTATGCCTGAGATTGAGTATCCGTGTTTCATTCAGGGCAGCGCCTCGAAGGGACGTTTGCTCGAAATGTTTCGGCGAACTCCGAATGCTGTATTGTTTGCAACCTCGAGTTTTTGGCAGGGGGTCGATGTTCGTGGAGAACAGTTGTCGTGCGTGATTATCGATAAGTTACCGTTTGCGGTGCCTACCGATCCGATTGTGGCGGCGCGCCAGCGCTATATCGAAGACGAAGGCGGTTCGAGTTTCTTTGAATACAGCGTGCCGCAGGCGATTATTAGTTTGAAGCAGGGCTTGGGCCGATTGATACGCAGCACCACTGACCGCGGTGTGCTCGCGGTCCTTGACCCGCGCCTGAAGACCAAGAGTTATGGACGACTGTTTTTGAAGAGCCTGCCACCGTGTCGGGTCACGAGCGACATCAGCGACCTTGCGCGCATGTTTGAAGCACATGAAGCGCTGGCGCAATAATACAGTCATCAGAATTCGGGGATGCCACCTATTTCTTTTCAGTATCCCCCGCGGTAGCAGGCGGCTTTTCGAGGTTGCACCAAGAGCAACTGCCTCTGGTACTGATAAGAGTCCGGGAGGAAGAGATGAGTTGGGACGAAAGCGAAGACAACACGATCTACAAGGTTGTCATTAACCATGAAGAGCAGTATTCGATCTGGCCGGCTGGCCGCGAGAATGCCCTCGGCTGGCACGACGCGGGTAAGACCGGCACGAAATTAGAATGTCTGGACTACATCAAGGAGGTGTGGACGGATATGCGTCCGCTGAGTTTGCGTAAGAAGATGGAGGACGCGGCCAGGCAAGGTTCGGGCGGTGAGGAATAAGAATGCCAGGAATATTTGAAGTGATGATCGAGCGCAATTTCTCGAGCGCGCATCAATTGCGCGGCTATAAGGGCAAGTGTGAAAACCTGCACGGTCACAACTATCGGATCGAGATCTATGCGCGCGGCAGGGAACTCGACAACATTGGATTGCTGGTGGATTTTGTTGAGTTGAAAGCGGCGGCGGACGAGGTAGTGCAATACCTCGATCATCGAAACATCAACGAGCTGGATCCTTTTGTGGAATTGCAGCCGTCCGCTGAAAACCTTGCCAGGTATATTCTGGAACGTGTTGCTACTAAGGTCGGGGATGACCGGGTGCAGATTTATAAGGTCAGATGTTTTGAGACGCCAACAAGCGTTGCAACCTATGAAGTTCAGTGATCGGAGGTAAGAAGTCAGAGGTCAGAAGTCAGAGATCAGAGATCGGACATCAGAGGTCAAGGATCCGCGGTAAGTTGCCTTTCGATTTCTGAATTCTGACTTCTGACCTCTGACCTCCGCCTTCACGCTTCGTCCACGAGAGTTTGCGCGAATACTGGTACAGGTTCTTCTATCTCGCGTTCGGCTCTGCGATCCACTCTTGTAGCCGTCTTCCTCATGTAGGGCTTCTCGCAAAATCTATAGAATACCCAGGCAAAGATGACTGTAGCCGGTATTACTATCAATAGCGCATTAAGAATTGGCGGAAAGCCTCGCATGACAAACGACCACGACTGCATGATAACCAACTCGTGCGTTAAGTATAGTGAGTAGGAGAACACGCCTATGAAAGCGGCCGCGCCAACTACCCGAGCAACAAATCGCGCGATGACCCGGGGCTCTCTGGGCCTCGCCGCCCACAACTGTTCAACTTCGACCGCACGATTCACGAGAATGAAGAAGCCAAAACCCCACGCCGGATGCATTAACATCCAAGCCAGGTCGTGTGGCAGCGTATCCTTTTGGGTGACCGGCAGAATCGTTGATGTGACCGAAGCCAGGATTATGGCTGCGCCCGCGATCCATAAGCTTCGACACCACTTTGGCAGTTTGATTAAGCCAAAGGCCCCTTCTACCGCTATAGCGCCCAGCGCCCAGGTCAGCCAGTGCGATGCGGCGGCTTCAGGAACTGGAACTCCTGCACCGACCGTGACCCAAGCCGCATGACTAAAGAAAAACCAGGCCAGGCGCGCCAGCCCGCAGACCAGCAAGGTCGGACCCCAACCCCAGCGCGTTCGTAAAAAAAGCAGCAGGAAGTATGCAAGATAGAGTTGTTCTTCAATTGCAAGCGTCCAGAAGACTCCGCTGATGCTATAGCAAGTGTGAGGGTCGAGGTTATGAAGCATCAGAAGATGCATTACGACGTCGTAAACAAAGAAAGGCGTGACCTTGATGCCGGTAGTCAACGCCGCCATTAACATGAATAAAGCAAAGGCAATCAGGTAAGGCGGATAGAGCCGGCGGATGCGACGCCGCCAAAAAGATCCAAATGGGATCGCCTGGGGAGTTTGACTCGCGCGCGACTTAGCCCACTGCAGATGAATACAGAATCCGGAAATAACGAAGAAAAGGAAGACTCCGATGTAGCCAAACGAGCTGACGAATTGCAGAAGCTTGATGGGCCAGTGCAAAAAATTGTTCGGAACCGCATTCGTCGTCTGCATTATTGCGTGATAAAACACCACGCCTAGCGCCGCGATGCCGCGCAGCGCGTCGATGCTTTGCAGACGACCATTGAATAAAGGGCTAGTCTTGATTGCCGTCATCGCTGGGGTTGACCTGCATAGGGGATTCCAGCATCTGAGATCTGAAATTACAGATCCCCAACCTCAAACGTGAGATTTGAAATTATCTTGACTCTCCGGTATCAGGCGGACACCAATGCCGCGACGTCGATATTGTACTTCCTGATCTTGCTATAAAGTCGCGGCCGGTAGATTCCGAGAAGATTCGCGGCCGCCTGCTTATTGCCGCCGGTTCGTTGAAGCGTCTTCTCGATTACGAGCCTCTCGATATCTTCGAGCGTCATATTAGGTGGCACATCCCAGGCAGTTCCGGTCGATGATCCTTCAGGAAGCGAGCCATTATCAAACGGCAAGTCGACGGGTTCAATACGATTTCCTTTGGCCAACAATACTGCTCGCTCGATCACGTTCTGCAGTTCCCTTACGTTGCCCGGCCAGGTGTGGCCGAAAAGCCGCTGATATGCAGCCTGCGAAACTCCCGCGATTTGTCTGTCATATTTCAGCGCATACATGTGCAGGAAGTGTTCCGTCAGCAACTGAATATCTTCACTGCGGTCGCGCAAGGGCGGCACATGAATTGTAATCGTGGAGATACGGTAAAAAAGATCATCACGCAGCAAGCCATCGCGAATTGCGTCTGCCGGTGGACGATTAGTCGATGAGATGAGGCGGAAGTCTACGGCATAAGTCTTCTCAGAACCAATCTTCCGGTAGCTTCGCTCCTGCAGCACGCGCAGAAGTTTCGGTTGCAGCTCGACCGGCATTTCCGCGATTTCATCAAGCATTAGGGAGCCACCGGCTGCATGCTGTACTAACCCTTCCTTGTCGGCGTGAGCTCCTGTGAAAGCACCTTTCGTGTGGCCGAAGAGCTCAGATTCAATCAGCTCCTTAGGCAAAGCTGCGCAGTTAACCTTGATAAAGGGTTTTCGCGCGCGTAACGAATTGTAGTGGATCGCATTGGCGATAAGTTCCTTACCAGTACCCGATTCCCCCACGATCAGAACATTTGCATCTGACTTCGCTACGGACTCAATGGTCTCGTAAATGGTTTGCATCGGTTTCGATGAGCCAATGATGTTGAAATACTCCGAGCGCGTGGAAAGCTGCCGGCGCATATTTGCATTTTCAGTCAAAAGCTCTCGTTGCTTTAGGGCGTTTTGAATCCTTCTCAACAACGTATCGAATTCGAAGTTGTCCTTTTCGACAAAATCAAACGCGCCTGCTTTGCTCGCTTCAAATGCCCTGGGCCCGGACCCGTGTCCCGTCAGAACGATCACCTCTGTCAGAGGTTTTGCATCCTTGATATGACGAACGACATCCAGACCGTCCAGGTCAGGCAGTTGCAGATCGCAGATCGCGACATGATGACCGCCCTGGTCAAAGAGCTCAATGGCCTCGGTTCCTGTAGCAGCGGCATCGACCGAATAACCTTCTTCTACAAGGTTCTGTTTCAATGAATCCGCCATAGTCGGTTCGTCGTCCACAACTAGAATGCGTACGTCTTTCTTTTCCACTAATCGTCCTCCCTGGAAACCTTCCCTTTTGGTCCTGGTGCAATTATTGTTCAGGGGTCAGCGGTAGACGCACCCATAATGCGCCGTCCTGACTTTGTGCCGAACCGCCATGCGCCTCAATTACTCTCGCAGCCAAAGATAATCGTATCTCGTTACTTCCTGCGAATGAATGGAACGGATCGTGGCTTGAAGAATCAAGCACTCGCCACTCGATCACTCCGTTCCTTCCGGCTTCAATTGCCTCGCCTTTCAAGTGAATCTCCAATGAGGCTTCATGTGCCTTGTTAGTTAGGATCTTCATTGCGGCCAGAGAAATAGATTTGAGCGCGCTGGCCAATAAAATCGAATCAAATTCACCTATGAGCACACCAGGTTCGGTATCGAGGAAGATCGAACCAACTAACGGCCCGGTTACTGTTGGTTGATTATTCAAGCTGATCACAACCTCGCGCATAATCTCTTCCAGATCGATTCCACCTTGTTTTTTCAGCGTGAGTGGCCGCCCATACTCGGCAATCATCGAGAGGTCGCTCGCGGTTCGATCCAGTCCGGCGATAAGCTTGTTGACTGTCTCCAATTCATCCGTAGGACGCTCATTTTTTTCCAAACGCTTCCGAAGAAATGTGGCATAGAGTTTGAGACCATTTAGCTGATTCTTGAGGTCGTGAACAATCTGAACAGAAGCTCGTCCGAGAGCCCACAACGTGTCTTTATCTTCGGATTCTGACAATAATGGCTTCATTTGGTATCGGAGTACCTGCTTTAAACTTCATCTGGCTGTTTCGGGGGAAGGTGCTTGGAGCCAGTCAAGTGTATTGATTGAACCCGACAGGGGGAATGCGATATGTCGTGTTTCGGTGCGCGATCTTAGCAAAAAAGACTGGCGTATTCTAGTGATACAGGCAGTTTGCTAAACAGGGATGGATGCTCCTTTGAATTCGTTTGCGGAATTTGTCCCGGATAGAAAGTCTGAGTGCGTGGACAACAATAAGGAATTAGTAACCGTCTTGTTGGTTGAGGATACCGAAGACAACCGTCAGATGATGAAGAGACTGCTCGAGATGAGTGGCTTCAGGGTTGTTGAAGCCATCAATGGTGTGGAGGCAGTAGAGGTGGCAAGTCAGGAACGACCCCAAATTATCCTGATGGATTTAAGCTTGCCGTTTATCGATGGCCTTGCCGCAACCCGCCGTATTCGCAGCCTACCGGCATTAAGTAAAGTGCCTATCGTCGCCGTCTCCGCGCATGACACAGCTGATTTTCACAGCGAAGCACTGGAAGCCGGATGCAATGCCTACATCACTAAACCGATCGATTATCCAGAACTGGAGAATTTAGTTAATCGTCTACTCGAAAGCAACTCTTGAACGCCAGCGTCGCATATTCCTGATCGGAAACATTTCCGGCCATTAGTAGTCTAAGAAACGGGCATCTTTGTTTGGTGTTCACCTGAGCATTGCAAACCGAATTCGGTCGCACTAGAATCCAACTAATCCATGGCTACTCCCGAGCGACAGACTGCAGAGACGGATGAATCGCAACGCAAGATTGTCATCGTAGTCGCGGTAATCGCGGCCGTGGCGATTGCGGCCCTTTTTTATTTTCTAATGCGAGCGACCGGCGGTGGTTCAGTTGAGCCGACATTGGAAGGCGCAATGCGACCAGGCTCCGCTGAGTTTGCCGCGAACCAGCCAAAAATTGTTCTGGATTCGCCTGAAGCCTATGAATCGAAGCGCGCCCTCGGCGATATAGTGATGAATCTACAAACTACTGTTCGCAACTTTACCGGCCGAACGCTGAGCGGACTCGAAATTAAAGGAATGGTCGTTGACCATCAGGGAAAACCTGTGCGAGAGCATACGGTTGTCGTGTTACCTAATAACCACCAAACTGAGCTGGAGCCCAATCGCACTATGCCTGTTCAGGTGAGGCTCGAAGGAATGACGGATAAGGATGACCGGGCAAACATCAAGATGGAAGTGACCGGAATCAAATTTAAATAAGACAAGAGCCGACTTTTAATCTCATCTTCGCATAATCGAACCATTTAACTATTCCTGATTGAGAAACAGCTCTTCGAGTGACTGTCTCAAAGGTTGCACAGAGACCAGCTTACCTCCGGCCTTTCTAAGAGCAACTATTACAGAGTCAACGTCCTTTTCCTCCCTTAATTCAATCCTCAATCCGGCCGGCGTCGAGGTAACTACGAAATCATTGCCGCCGGGCAAGTAGGGCCTGAGAGCAGCTTCATCGATTCCGCTCAACGTTACTTCGACAAGATTGCGGCCGACGACTTGTTGGCGCAGCTCATCAAGGTATCCAACATGAGCAAGCCGGCCGCCCCTGAGAATGGCGATTCGATCGCAAAGAATCTCGATGTCCGAAAGAATGTGGGAGCACATGAAAACGGTTTTGCCTTCCTGTCGCAAGGCGGCAATTAGATCGCGAACCTCTCGCCGGCCAATGGGATCTAGTCCACTCATCGGCTCGTCGAGAAACACTACTGCGGGATCGTTGATTAGCGCCTGGGCCAACCCGACTCGTTGTAGCATTCCCTTCGAGAACTTTCTTAACTGAGTATTCCATTTGTTCTCGTCCAGTTTCACGCGCGAGAGCAATTGTTTCGCTCTATTGTTGCGATCGATTTTTGAGAAGCCAAAGATCTGCCCGCAGAAGTTCAAAAACTCCAGCGCGGTCAGGTAGTCGTAGAAATAAGGGTTCTCAGGCAGGTATCCAATGAAACTGTGCATTGAGACTTCGGCAATATCATGATCGAGAATCCGTGCGCTGCCGCCCGTCGGGAAGATTAATCTCATCAGGAGCTTTAGCGTAGTGGTCTTCCCGGCGCCATTGGCACCCAGGAAGCCGAATATCTCGCCCTGGTTGACTGTAAGCGAAAGGCAGTCCAGCGCCCGAACGCTTCGTTTCCGCAGGAATCCGATTTCGTAATCTTTTGTCAGGCTTTTTATTTCAACGACACTGGTCATGATTTGGTAGCGGAGTAGGTTTGCGCAGTCTCTCGAAGAGCGTATTTATCTGCGGGGCACGTCCGACTTCGGATCGACAGCAACGTCACAACCCGCCCTATCCAGGAGGTAAGGTATTCCCGCCGGATCGAGAGGCGCGCCGACAGAATCGACGTGCATGCGGATGACGCGCAAGATGGGGCCGATTTCCTGCCACGATGAAGGGCATCGGCCCATTTTGGATTGATAAGCTGACAGAACTTTGCGTATTTGATCTCTCTGATCCAGGGAATCTAGTTCCAGCAATCTTCGTCGCGCCATCTCCTTAACGTTCTGGTTCGACGCTTGTTCGTAAATGCTACTGTAGATTTCGCGCGCCAGGTCGCGGCTTCCGCCCTCGGTAGCCATTTTCGCTTTCATCGCCACCATCCAGGGTGGTGCTCCCGGCAGTTTTGAGCCTTGATCGTAAGCTTCGCCAGCTGCCTGGAAATCCTTCTGTTGCCAATAGATGTATCCAAGATGTTGATAGAGCCTCCACTTCGACGGATTGGCGGCAATGCCCTTTTTTGTAATGCGAATCGCCTGTTGCACATCAATATCGGGGAGCACTACGGCCGCATACTGGTAGGGCTCCAAAAACTGCGGATCCAGAGTTGTCGCTGTATCGATTAGAGGAGCCAGAAGTTTCAAGTTGAGTTGGCCCAGATTATCTATCGGAACATTCTCCGGGACTCCAATGATTTTGCGTCCGACATACTGTAGCGATCGCATCCAATACCAGTCCGCGGCCAACCCGTTGAAGCCCAGACTAATTCGTTTTGCCGTTGTTCCATTAAGATAAAGCTGCTCTTCTTCGACCTTCAAATCGACGGGCGGTCGATGCGAGTCCAGCCAATGAGATACGCCGACAACAGTCGCGAGACCAAGCAGAACAGTCAACATCAACAAGCCGTCGCGAATGGAACTATTGTGGTTCATTTGAAATTACGATGGCGAAAAATCATCGTCGCAACTGCAAGAATTACGATGATGTAAATGACAGAGTAAAGAAGACCCACTGCAACCTGAGACCTCCCAGGCAACTGGCCGTGAGCGGCGGGAGTGATGAAACTGAGATTTCCGAGGTTCGGAAGCAGATAGTAGAGAGCCGCGAAAAGCCAGCGCGCGGCGCTACCACCCATCGAGTTAGCCAGACTCTTGAGGTCTGCGCTGAAGTGTCCAATGACAAAAATGAAGAAGGTCAGCAGAGCCGACAACGCCGGCGAGGAAAAAGAAGAGAAGAGAAGCGCGATGCCAGTCAGAATCATCAACTCCACGTAGATCATCAGGATGGCCGGCCAAATACTAAGCGCCAGCGGATCCCAGCCATGACTAACGTAGACCAGGGCCAGTGAAACACCCGCTCCCATGACGGCGACATTAACCAGCAAAGTGAGGCAAAGGCCAAAATACTTGCCAAGCAGAAACTCGCCACGTCCTACCGGCTTGGAGAAGATCGCGTAAACCGTGCGCCGCTCAATTTCTTTGTAGACCAGGCCAACACCCACAAAGATGGCAATGAAAACTCCAAAGAGCAGCATGGCACTTAATCCGAGATCAACGATGATTTTCCTTTCCTGTCCGCCGGAAAGTTCACCGATGAAAACCGCAGCTCCTGTGAGAATCAGGACAAATAAGACCAGATTGTAGAGGACACGGTCGCGCACGGCTTCTCGAAAAGTGTTGCCGGCTATAGTTGCAATACGATGCCATGCACTAGAAAGCGCTGGCGTCGTGATACTTCCTACTATTTTCGAAGCCTGAACTGTTTCCACTGAAATCAGAAATGGCGACCTCAGGAGTTATGAACGAGCGGAATACTCTAGCGTAACATGCAGATTTTCAAAAGCCACTTCTTGCCCGGGTTGCAGAGTTGATGCGCGCCTTTATCGCTTTTGCCATTGTGCTATTACAAAACACGAAGACAATTTTCCCTGCAACCCGGTGATCGCTGACTCGATTCCCATCAGTCTTCGTGAGTAGAAAGATTTGATTCGAAGAGGGATGCGAAAGATTAGCGAATTCAGGACTAGCAGGAATGCAACGTTGCCCATATATCTGGTATGAATGGCGCTGAAGCGCGAAGAGAATTCTTTCTTCAGAAGATCGAGATCGATGGAGGCTTCATTATCTGAAAAGTAGCGGTCGTGCTTGTACCAGAATCGCCTTACAACGTCCGCAAGCGATCCAGAGTGCGGCTCCATAAAGCAGAAGTAGCCGCCCGCTTTGAGTATGCGGTGGACCTCTCGAACGGCTACGCTTACATTTGGATGAATGTGGTGCAAACCGCCAACAACAGTGATGCAGTCAAACGAATCATCAGCAAAACCGGAACTAAGCAGAGACCTTCGTTCCGCTTTGCAATCGGGCCATCGGTCTCTGAACGAATCTATAACCTCGCTTGAAATGTCGAGGCCGGTGACTGTCGCTCCGTGCGCCAGAAGATAATCTGTCGTTTGACCGCTGCCACACATCGCATCGAGCACTCGCATTTTAGACAGGTCGATTCCGGAAAACATTGGATCATAGATGAAACGTCGTCGATATTCCCTGCTGCAGGCATCGCTGTAGTGGGCTTCATAAGCAGCAGCGATGCGATCATAGTGCTGCCGCTGAAGTTGCTCAGACGGAAGTGACTCGGGCCGCTGGACTCCCACGCGGCGGATCGATTCGATATCACCCGCAAGTCCCATTTCTGCGGTGCTCATTTCGCGTGTCTCCTAAACAAAGGGAATACTAAGAAAGCAATACACAACCAACCAAAGGCGCTGGCGACGAGCGAAATTCGCACACGCCGTGGCTCGCGTAAATCGAGGTCAATGGCCGTGGCGCTCGTGGCTTGAGCAGGCAGCGAGATCAAGAGAGCTCCGTCGCTGTCGGGCCGAGTAGGAAGCACATTTCCCGCGCTGCTTGCCACCCAGTGGGGATAATAGAATGTTCGCACTCGCACATCGGTAGCATCGCCATTGGAAACTTGAAAGCGCCGATGCTCAGGCATCCAGTCGTTTACTGCAACCTGGCGATCGCCGGCCTCCACTTCGCTTTTCATTGGTCGTGGGTTTGGATTGGCCCAAACCGGAATCCAATAATTCACACTTGCCGTTCCCCTCACTGACTGCAGATCAGTTTCAAATTGCTGCCGGTTTCTGTATTCGGCTTCACGCACAGTATGGGCAACGGTAAAGGCCACTGACACCAACACGCTTCCCAACACGAGGAGGCGAAGCGAACCTTGCCATTGCATTTTGTTGTTGGTCCAATATGGAAGCGTTGCGGCGGCTAACAGGGAACCGGCCATCGAGAAAACTGCAAGCCAGCGCCAGGGAAACTGAATCTGTTGTAAAACCGGCAGGAGGTTCCATAACGGGCGGCTGAAAGGTAGCGTCATGAAGAGCGCCAGCATAGCCAGGATTGTGACAGGCCAAAGTGGACCAAACCCAGCTTCCGTCCGGGCGCGACGGGAAAACAGGGCAAGACCCGGTACAAACAATAGGAAGGTCATGACGGCGAGGATGTTCATCCACCAGACATTTAGATTCTCCGGTGAGAGAGTCGAGAAAAGAAAGTTCTGACTAAAGTCGACTGAGCTGTCTGTATTGATTGCGTTAATACCAATCCACTTAAGTTCGGTCACCATCCTGACCCAATAGAACGCGCTGGCTGTCAGGCCAAGCGCCGCCCCGATGCCTAGTAACCGCAAAGACGTCCGCCAAGACTTTCTGTCGATGCGGACGAAACCATAAATCCCCAATGCTATTGAACCGACTACTGCCAGCGGAAGGTGCGTCAGAATAAGAAGAGCATAAGTGGCTGCCAGGCCGGCCACATCACGATAACGGCCGCGCCTGCAAACTCGCTCGACGAAGCCGAATGCGAAGGGCAACACGGACGCAGCAGCGAACTCAGCCAATAGAAAAGCTTGATAGAGCTCATTAACATGATAAGGAGCGAGTGCATATAGGATGGACGCCCACATCGCAGATGAATCGGAGGAAACAGACCGCGTCCAGAAGTACATTCCCAGTGCGCCTAAGATCGACAACACGCCGAGAGAGAGTAAAGTGGCAATGTACCAGTTACCGGTGACAGCTCTGGCGAGCGAGAGTAGGTAATATAGTGCGGGAGGGTAGAATCGAAAACTGGGATCACCATATCCGGAATTTGATTCGGCCAGCCATCCTGGATAGAGATGGCCGACACTCAGTGAATCGTAGAACGGAAGAGCAAAACGAAAGTGGTTGAGCAGATCCTTGTTTGCCGGCACGCCGTAGACTAGTGCTGGCGTGATGAAGACGATACCGACAAACAGTAGCCAAACAAGTTTCTTCCTCGAATAGGAAGACTGGCCGGTGACGAGGCTGGTGGAATTAATCGAAGTCGTTTGCGAGCTCATGAGTCTGTGTAGGACAAAAGAATTGCGGAGGCGGAGCTTTCACTCCAGCCTCCGCATTCGTCGGGTCCATGTTTTCGCTGTTTAGTTGCCCAGCGGGTTCATGGCCAGTGCAGCTGCTCTATCAGCAACCGCATCAGCAACTGCGCCACGCAGCACGCCGCTTTCGGTGATCGCGAAGCTACGGTTGCCGGTACGGGTTATCGCCGCGGTATTCGCGGGCACGCCCGTGGCGTAAAAGAGGGTCGGATTTCCACTGTTGTCAGGGATTGCGTCGAACGTGTAACCGCTCTTGCTTCCTCCACCGAGTACGGTATCAACCAGGTTCTGGCCAGTCAGCGATTGTCCTGCGGCGGGCTCATCGGCAACTTTTAGGAATCCATAGTCGCCGTTACCGATTGTCGATTTGTACACTGCTTCTGAGCTGTGGATAGTTCGGATCGAAGACTGGGCCGAACCCTCATTGGCAGCGCGCTTCGAAGAGAGAAGATTTGGGATAGCGATGGCGGCGATGATGCCGATGATCGCAACAACGATGAGGAGCTCTATCAGCGAGAAGCCCTCCTGGCGTTTGGTGTTCATTTCTTTGTTCATGCTCCTTTTTGGAAAGAATGTTGAGTCTGGTTGCGCCATCCGAGGGCTACCATGTGCCCTATTCGTGTGACCTGTGGCAGCCATAGGCTTGAGGCCTAAAGTAGGGGAGGGGCTAGAGTACTAACTCCAGCCCCTCTGGGGGCAGCAAACAAATGATTAGTTGCCGAGTGGGTTCATAGCCAAAGCAGCTGCTCGATCAGCAACCGCGTCGGTAACTGCTCCACGCAGTACACCGCTTTCGGTGATGGCGAAACTGCGATTGCCAGTACGAGTTACCGCAGCAGTGTTCGCCGGAACAGCTGAGGCCCAGAAAAGCGCCGGGGGACCAGCAGCAAGGTTCGCGGCTGGCAGCGCAAATGTGTAACCGCTCTTGCTGCCCGAACCGAGAACGGTATCAACCAGGTTCTGACCTGTAAGTGACTGACCAGCAGCCGGCTCATCCGCTACTTTCAGCACGCCAAATTGGCCGTTGCCGATGGTTGATTGATAGACAGCCTCAGAGCTGTGGATTGTCCGAATCGAAGACTGCGCTGAACCTTCATTGGCAGCGCGCTTGGAAGCGAGAAGGTTAGGGATGGCGATGGCGGCGATAATGCCGATAATCGCAACGACGATGAGGAGTTCTATCAGTGAGAAGCCCTCTTGGCGTTTGGTGTTCATTTTTTTATTCGTGCTCCTTAAGAGAGAAAGTGTTGAAAGATTTCTCGCGCCAACGGCTTAGTCCGACGATGTAATGCCGCGCAGAGCGCGAAGTTGTCAGGCAGGCAGTTACAAGGGCTGTGCCAGCGGCAGTAATCCCAGGAAGCTCAGGAACTATTGGCGTTTTGGCTTAAACGAGGCGTATCGCTCGGAGTGCATCTGCCCTGGTGACAAATTGCGGCACAGGCCCGATGACGGATTACGTCAAATGTGGATAGGAAACCCTGCCGGGTAAGAAGCCGAACACCAACTTCAGCTTTCGCCGGCGGTGGCGGCAAATTCGGATTCGTCTTCGTCCCTACGTCGCGGTGAAGGGTCAGAAGCGCGACGACGTGGCGCCGAGTCCGAAGTGCGACGTTCGTCTCGCATTTGGGCGGTCAGACTTCGGATGCCGTGTTTGTCCAACAGGTGCCGTAACGACCGGACTGAGAGCGCGAGGAGTTCAGCGGCATTTGTCTGGTTACCCGCGGTCCGCCGAAGAGCTTCGAGTACATAAGTCTTTTCCAGTTGGTCCAGATGGGCGGTGAGATTCAGACCCTCTTGCGGAAACTCAAACGTTTCGGCTATGCGGTAAGGATTGTAGTTGGAAATCTTCTCTGGCAAACGCTCAGGTTGAATCGAATCGGTTGTCTCCAGAGCTACGGCACGCTCGATCGCATGTTCGAGTTCGCGCACATTCCCGGGCCAAAGATATTGTTCGAGCAAACGCATCGCAGGCTCGCTAATACTTAAACTGCGACCAGCATCCGCGCAAAACTTTTCCACGAAGTGGTCCGCAAGTTCCGGGATATCCTCGGGCCGTTCTCGCAGGGAAGGGAGCTCGATGGGTATGACGGAAATTCGGTAATACAAATCCTCCCGGAAGGTCCCTTCTTTTACCATGCTGCCGAGATCGCGATTAGTTGCGGCGATAACACGCGTATCGACCGTTGTTTCTTCGGTGGCGCCGACCGGCCGCAACTTTCTTTCCTGCAAAACACGTAATAGCTTAACCTGCATGGCGGGAGACATTTCACCAATCTCATCAAGAAAAACCGTGCCCGTGTTAGCAGCTTCAAAAAGTCCTTTACGGTTCGTATTGGCTCCTGTAAATGAGCCTTTGACGTAACCAAACAACTCGGATTCCAGCAGTGTCTCAGTAAAAGCGCCGCAGTTAATGGAAACGAAAGGTTTCTCCGCTCGCGGACCAAGATCGTGAATCGCACGCGCCACCAACTCTTTTCCCGTTCCCGATTCACCTGTGACCAGGACGGTTGACTGCACCTGTGCCACCGTTTCGATCATCTGGTAGAGCGCTTGCATCTTCGCGGACCTGCCGATGATGTTATTGAGTTTGCCTCGAGTGCGTTGCCCCTGAATCAGCACTTTGTTTTCTTCGAGCAGCGCTTCCTTTTCTTTAATCAAAGAAATCTTTTCAAGGGCCCGAGTAACGGTCTCCTTTAACAAGTCGTTGTCGAAAGGCTTTTGAACGAAATCATATGCCCCCAATAGGAAAGCTTCGCGAGCACTATCGACATTCGCGAAGGCCGTCATCATTACAACTTCGATATCGGGCATCAGATCTCGTGCGGCGCGGAGGAGCTCTATACCGTTCATATCCGGCATGCGCACGTCAGAAATAATTAAGTCAGATGGAGCAGCTCGCAAAAGCGCCATCGCCTCATGACCATTTCCAGCCGCCCGGACAGTGTGTCCATCGCGTTGAAAAAGATGCGTCAGAAACTGACGCATTCCCAATTCATCGTCAACTATTAGAAGGTTAGCCATAAGACTTTGTTGGGTTACGTGCTCCGCAACTGGATTTGCTCAGTATAACGACTGATCCCAATGCGATAACTAAAGACTAACTATTCGCTTCAATCTCAGCCGGCAATTCAATAGTGATGGTTGTGCCTTGTCCCTGCCGGCTACGAACATTAATTGTACCACCATGGTCACGAATGATTTGATAAACAATCGATAGTCCCAGTCCAGTTCCTCCAGTAGTCGAGGAAAAGGGCTCAAATAGATGTTCTACCTGTTCCGGTGACATTCCTCGGCCCGTATCAGAAAAGGCTATTCGCAGCCGATTCTGCGATTGCCTTTGGACGATTGCGCTTAACGTGCCGCCTCCCGGCATCGCCTGCAAAGCATTCCGTGCGAGATTCCAGAAGACCTGTTGCAGCTGTTCTGAATCCGCGTCAATTAGAAGGGGAGATGCAGGAACTTCTTCCGCAATAATTTGATTCTCCTTCACTTCCGCACTATGACGCAGAAGCGTGAATGTCTGCCGCAGCAACTCACCTACGTCTACCTTCGTCTGAATGATCGAACGCGGGCGCGCATAACTTAGAAAGTCGCCTATTATTCTGTTCAGTCGATCGGATTCGCGAAGAATGATTTCCATCAATTCGGTTTGTGAAGACTCGCCCTCCATATCAGCTCGCAGCATTTGAATCGAACCACGCATCGCGGCGAGAGGATTGCGAATTTCGTGGGCAATTGAAGCGGCCATGCGGCCAATCGCGGCAAGTCGATCCTGTCGGCGCGAGGTTTCCTCCAGAGCCCGAATGTGGGTGAGATCCTGGAAGGTAATCACTGTGCCTGTAGTGTCGCCGTCCTCAGAAAAAAGAGGCGAGATGCTGAAACCGAGGCGCAGGCGCAGGCCATCTGCTGTTAGGCAATCCGCTTCAAAGCGCGGGCTTGCGTCTCCGGTGCGACTCATGTCCATTGAATCGGAGATAATCCCCCTGATCTCTCCAAAGAAAATTGACGCATCCTGGCCTCGAACGTCTGCCTCATCGTAGCCGGTAATTTCTTCTGCGGCTGCGTTGAAAGAATAAATTCTGCCTTGCAAGTCCGTGGTCACAAGGCCAGAACGTATCGACTCCACTATGCGTTCATGGAGGGCGCGCAGAGTCGCAAGTGACTGCGTGGCTGCCTTCAGGCGCACGTCGGAACGCGATTGGCGTTCTGCCAGCCTGGCCGACAGCAGTCCTACCACCAAAAAGGCAATGTCGAACAGGCCAATCGACTGAAAAGTTTGAGCGCGTCCGGATTCAAGCAAATCTCTGGACGGAGCGTGGCTGATGCCGCCCAAAACAGCAAGAGCGCTGGCGGTAAACGCTACCGCGCAAGCCACCGAAATAGCAATGGCCTCTCGCGGACCAAGAAATAGACCGGAAGTCGCGATAACAACTATGTAGATCGCAATGTATGGCGAATGAATTACGTCTGTGGTCCAAACCAACCAGGTAACCAGGATGATATCAATCACAAATTGGAGTCTTGCCTGAAAAAGGAGTGCTCTGGAAATCGTGCGAGCAAGGGCGTAAACAACAGTAAGAGCGAAAACGAAAAAAAGGGCCGGCAACATTTCGGTCCAGCCTTGCGCATTGCTTCCTCGAAACCAGAAGGCATGAGCGCAGAACAAAGCTAGTGCAGCGGTAAAACGTCCAAGGATCAGCCACCAGAGTTTGTGGCCCAGCGAGTATCTTCGTTCAGCGGTGAATTCCACGCCCATTGTTGGCCAAGCCTACCACAGAGCGCTTGCGCTAACGCAAAGATTGCCTATTCTTATGTCGCTGAACGCTAAACTATTAGGTGTGGAAAATCAGACATGGATCCAGCTCCGAAACAGACGAACACAAGCGATCCGCAGGCTGAAGCCGATTTGTCTGAAAGGCAAGAAGCTGACTTGCAGGAAGGGCGTGACTACTATGTTGAGAACGGCTTGCTCGTTTTCACTGCAGCCTTTCTGCGAAGGCGAGGCTACTGTTGCGAAAGTGGATGTCGTCACTGTCCTTTTCACGAGAACTCGGAAGGATAAAGCAAAAATCAAGTCAGTGAGTAGACACTCAAGAACGTTTGACGATCGAACCTGGGCTACGAACCAAACGTCCCTTCTTGAATCAAGTTCACCAATCATCGGCGGGTTGCCAATTTGTCGAGGTTGTCTTTTCCGAGACGAAAGACCGTCCAGTCGTTGACGGGTTCAGCGCCAAGCTTCTTGTAAAACGTCATGGCTGCTTCATTCCAATTGAGAACCGCCCATTCCATTCTACCGCAGCCGCGATGGCTGGCCCGCCGGGCTAAGAAAGAGAGTAACTGGCGGCCAATGCCCCGCCCACGCGATCCCGGCCGGACAAAAATGTCTTCAAGATAGAGACTTGGCAGTCCCGCAAACGATGTATAAGTGAAAAAGTAAATTGCGAAGGCCACAGGTTCGTAATGTTCATAGGCGATTACGGCCCTGGCATATGGTGTCGGGCCAAAGAGCGTTGCACGTAATTGTTCTTGTGTGACCGATACTCTCTCGACCACCCTCTCAAACTGTGCCAGCTCTCGTATAAACGTCAAAACAAGCGGAACATCTTCTTCAGTTGCATCTTGAATATTGAGTGTCGTTTGTTCAGCCATCACTATCCCTCAGTTCTTCCGGCGATAGAAGGTATGGGGTACTCGGGCTGTTGCGCAACAAACTGAGGATTAGATTTCACGCGGCAATCAGCGGCAACGCTGTTAAAGCTAATGGTCAGAATCTGAGCGCGTAATTTGCGCGTACGTTGCGTCCAATCTCAGGAGCCAATTCTTTGATGAACGACGAATGATTCCCGTATAACTTGTTGCCCAGGTTGTATCCGTTTAACGAAAAAATATGGGCGACGTGTCCGGTCACGAGCGTATAAGAGGCATTGAGGTTGAGGATGGCGTAACCTGCGGTGGGAGTTTCGTTGTCGAAAACACGAGTTTGCCGGTTCGCCAAAATCAATTCCGGTCGAACACTGAATGCGTTGTACCGCCAGTCAAGTCCAAACGTTGTGCGAAAAGGAGGAATCCGCGGCAGCGATTTCTTTTGTTCTGCGAGTTCCGCTCTCACGTAATCTAGTTTCCCGCTGAGCCACAGATGGGATAAGACTCTCGCTTCAAGGCTCGCTTCCGTGCCAACGTAACGACTCCTGCCTTGTGCGTAATCTACTATCGGCAGACGTGATTCCGGATCGATTGCACCGCTGAACGCTGTGTAAACATAGTTGCTGAGGTTGTAGTAATAAATCCCCGCTTCAATGTGGGCGCGCTCCGTGCTGTGACGCACCGAGATGTCAACGCCATCGCCCTGTTCTGGTTTTAGATTAGGATTACCAATGTCAAAAACCAGAATGCCAGGATGCGGCCCGTTGTTATAAAGTTCTTCAAGCGCAGGGGCGCGGAAAGAGTGTTGGTAGTTAGCCACGAACGAACCCCTGCTTCCAAGCGGAACGCGCATTCCTGCGCTGGTCGAAAATCCGTTGAAGTTGCGTCTGCGAAAATTGCCTTCCGGATTGTAGCCGTTTTGTTCGATTCGTCCGCCAAATTGAAAGCCGACGCGCTCTAAATCAACCCGCTCCAACGCGTAAATAGCGAACGAATTTTGCCTGGTATGTGGAGCTGGCGCTTCGGCCCCAACTGAATTGTAGTCTCTGGTGAAACCAGAGAACCCGAAAGTTCCGGAAAGATTTCCACGGCGGCGATGATTGAAGTTTGCACGATAATTGAAGTTTGTGTTCGTCGCGAGTGAATCAAGTTCAGTGACGTTCTCGTCTGATTCAAACTCGAACTCTCGATTGATGTAGTCGTTATAGCTCACAGCGAAATCTCCACTTTCGATGAAGCTGTCGAGCTCGCGCAAACCAGCCTTGACCTCAAAGTTATGCCGCCGCATTTTCAAGTACTCAAAATCGAGCGCGCCTGCGGCGACGGGAATACCGTAGCGACGGCGGTCATAAGTATAACTAAATGAGAGCCAACCCTTGTTCGGAAACCAGCCCACACCGCCGCTTAGACTGCCGTTCCGCGCGTAAGAATTCAAAACCTTCCTTAGCGGAGTATGGTAGTCATTGGCTTTTTGCGAAGCTCCGTTTGCGAAGATCAACAGCTTGCCGAAGCCATACTTGAAACCATCACTGGTGCCCGCCTGCCAATTATTCGTACTTGCGAACGTGGTTAGATAACCCGATAGCCCTCTTTGATAGACATCATTTGTCGAGATCGCGTTAACCACGCCTCCGATAGCGTTACTGCCGTAGAGCATGGTGGCGGGACCTTTTACGATTTCGATTCGGTCGAGCGACAGAACCTCAAGCGGTTCAACTTCGTCGCCGGACTGTGAAGCAATGCCTCCGATTCGTAAACCGTCTTTCAGAACCAGCACCCGGTCACCATCGAAACCGCGAATGATTGGACGACCGGAACCGGGACCGAAGCTGCGTTTGGCAACGCCCGGTTGATACTCAAGCGCATCGCCGATGGAAATCGGATTCCGTTGGGCGACTTCCAGGGCTCCTACTGAAGTAACCGTCTGATAAGCAGAGTCGACTGCTTCGACAGAACCAGTGGCTGTCACCGTCACCTGCTCGTTGACCGGAGCCAAAGTCAGTTCAAAATCAATTGTCTGAGTACCGCTGCTGATTGCAATCGTCTTTACCACATCCGGCACGCGATCGAGGTGCGCGATGATCTGATAATTGCCCGGCGGAATTTCTTTGAATTCGAACGTGCCGTTCTCGTCGGTCAATACGGATTTCTTTAGCTCAGCGATTGTAATTACAGCGTTTCGCACGGAGTTTCCGGAAGGTTCCAGCTTGACGGACCCACGAATGGTTCCGTTCCGCGAGGGGATTTGAGCGCATACGATGGTTGATAAGAACAGGCTAATTAGCGTCAGCGCAATGACGGTTTTGACTCGCACTTGGTTCTCTCCAGCTTGAAGCAGGCAACTAAAAGAACGTTGGTTAATTAACTAAACAATGAAAACGATTAGACTGTAAGAGGTCGATAACCTGAAAAGGCTAGTTGCCTCAACAGCGATTTTGGCACTCGCGATTCGCTACTCGACTTGGCTTTGCGCCACTCAGTAAACCGTCAAAAAAGACTGCTGGTTGGCCCACCATGAGAAAATTTATCTACAAATGAGCCGGTATGTTGAAAATGACTTTCACTTTCAACTTCTAGTCTAACTGGCGATTAAAGTTGTTGTCAACTCGTTTCCAGAACGCGCAAGTGACTTGGGGACATTGATCAAGGATCTGTGAACGCTTCAGCAGTGATGAAAGATTTGCCGCCGGAAAGCGGTTGTGTGAGACTAGGGCGCCGATCGGGAGGAAACGATGAAACCCAGCAGACAACCTCGTTTAGTTACTACCCTCTTGCTGCTATTCACGATAGTCAGCGTCTGGCCGTCGCGCCTCATGGCGCAACGCACTCAGAAGCCGCCACTTCATGGCAAGCACTGGATGGCCATCACCGGAAAGCCGCTAGCGGCGACTGCTGGATCAATGATTTTTCAGATGGGCGGCAACGCGGTGGATGCCGCTTGCGCGATGATCGCTGCCACCTCCACGATGTGGGATACGCTCTCCTGGGGCGGTGAGACCCAGGCGCTCATCTACAATCCGCACACCGGAAAAGTGGCTGGCATAAATGCACTCGGTGTGGCTCCTTCGGGTGCGACCGCCGAATTCTACAAATCAAAGGGCATGAAGTATCCACCCGAATATGGTCCGCTTGCGGCAGTTACTCCAGGAACTCCGGGCGGAATTATTGTAATGCTCGCCGAGTATGGCAGGCTCAGCTTGAAAGACGTGCTTGCGCCGTCGATCCAGTTGGCTGACGGTTATCCAATCGAAGCGCAACTGGCGAACACCATTGAGCATGAGAAGAAACGACTTAAAGAATGGCGTTACTCACGCGAAGTTTTGCTGCCGCACCTCGGGGAGAAACATGAAGCACCGGAAGCGGGAGAAATTTTTCGACAGCCTGATCTGGCCACAACGTTGCGCAAACTGGTTGAGACTGAGCAACAGGCACTGGCCGCGGGAAAGAATCGAAAGGAAGCCATCTACGCCGCCTATGATCGGTTCTACAAAGGTGATATCGCCGGCGAACTAGTGCGCGGAGTAAAGGAGGAAGGTGGTCTGATAACGGCCGCGGACCTTGCCAATTGGAAAGTGAGAATCGAAGAGCCAGTCAAGACGGACTATCGTGGTATTGAAGTATTCAAGCTCACGCACTGGACTCAGGGCCCAGCCCTGCTCCAGACATTGAACATACTGGAGAATTCAGATCTCAAAGCGATGGGTTATAACAGTTCACGTTACATACATACGCTTTACCAGGCAATGAACCTTGCTTTCGCCGACCGCGATTTCTATTACGGCGATCAGTATTTCCCACCAGAAGAGCCGATTCGTGGCCTGCTGTCGAAAGAGTACGCGAAGCAGCGCGCCGGCCAGATTAATTGGAACCGCAACGATCCAAACATAGGGCCCGGGGATCCGTATCCTTTTCAGGGTCAAACCAATCCTTATCGCGCGCTGCTGGAAAAATGGAACAAGCCACAGAAGAATCCGACTACCACAGCGCCGGGTCCGACTCAGGACACAGTTACTCCAATCAGCCAACTTCCCGATGCAGCAGACGATGATTTCAAGCGCTCGTTCTACGCTGGCACGACTTCAGTTGAGGCAGCGGACGAAGAAGGCTGGGTTGTCTCAGTGACGCCGAGCGGCGGTTGGATTCCTGCAGTCATAGCTGGACACACCGGCGTAGGACTTAGCCAACGCGCGCAGAGTTTCGTGACTGATCCAGCGGAAGATCCCTTCAACGTAATTGAACCGGGCAAGCATCCACGCGTGACGCTTACGCCGACGCTGGCGCTCAAGAATGGAAAGCCGTTTTTATGCTTCTCCGTGCAGGGAGGCGATAGTCAGGACCAAAATCTCCTGCAGTTTTTCCTCAACGTTGTTGAGTTTGGGATGTCTGTACAGGAAGCCGTCGAGGCGCCGAACATCAATAGTTTTCAGATGCGCAGCTCATTTGGTGAGCACGAAACGAGGCCGGGTCGCATTCTACTCGCTGATTCAATGCCGCCATGGGTGCGCTCCGAGCTGCGGAGAATGGGTTATGAACTGACCTTCGAGGAACGCACGTCAGGCCCTATTAATGCCATCATGTTCGATCTGAAACATGGCACAATGTGGGGCGGCTCAAGTAACCACGGCGAAGATTATGGCATTGCCTGGTAGCTTGGGACTCACAATCATGAGCCGTTTGTTTATCCCATTGACATGACCACACCAGCGCGGATCGTTTCCTTTCTTCCTTCAGCCACGGAGATGGCGTTTGCTTTAGGCCTGGGCAGCCAGCTTGTCGGTGTGACGCACGAATGTGACTACCCTGCCGAAGTACTGGGCAAACCTATTGTCGTTCGCAGCGTCCTTCCCATCCAGAACATGACTCAAGCGGAAATTGATGCGGCGGTCGCTCAAAGAATGCGCTCTGGTTTGAGCCTCTATCAGGTTGATGAGGCTCTGTTGCAGAAACTTGCGCCCGATTTGATCCTGACGCAAAACCTCTGTCAGGTCTGCGCGCCTTCGGGTAGTGAAGTCAGCGAAGTCTTGAAAGCACTCACTAAGCAACCGGAAATTATCTGGTTAAGCCCGCAGTCGCTGAAAGAAATCGCCGCTAATCTGCAGCAGTTGGGCGAGGCCACGGATCACATTGAAGCAGCGGAAGAGTTAATTGCCACAGGACGAGCGAAGCTGGAGAAAATAGCAGCCACAACGCGAACCCTCAAATGTCGTCCGCGCGTGTTTTGCATAGAATGGCTGGATCCCATTTATTGCAGTGGCCACTGGCTGCCGGAGATGGTGGAAATCGCGGGCGGAGTGGATGATCTTGCTCGTAAGGGAGCAGATTCCGTTCGCATTCCCTGGAGTGATGTCGTGCAGTGGGCGCCCGAGATCTTGATTGTTACCCCGTGCGGGTTCAAACTGGAGAAGGTTGTTGAGCAAGTGCCACAACTCATGAATTATCCAGGGTGGTTCAACCTTCCGGCAGTACGCAATGGCAAGGTATACGCTGTGGACGCGAACTCATACTTTGCGCGTCCCGGACCTAGAGTTGTAGAGGGAACAGCCCTTCTTGCTCATTTGTTTCATCCCGATCTATTCGCATGGGAAGGTCCCTCATCGGCGTTCCGAAGAGTCGGTCTCTCGGCCGCCGGTTCCAGCAGCATTCCGCCGCGCACGCTTCCTGAAAAAAGGATGCGGAAGAAGTAAATCGCATGATTCAGCAGAGGGGATTCAGCCCGGCAAAGCAAAAGATGTGTTCAAATTGCGGCGCCGGTTTTACGTGTGGAATCTCGAGTGGAGACGAAGCTTGTTGGTGTAACGATCTTCCACACATCTCTCCCGTTGGCATTAAGGGAGAGGACTGTCTTTGTCCGCGATGCCTAATTGATTTAATTGCCAAAGGGTCCGCTAATCATTCGCAGGCGGATGATTGCATCGCGGCAGCTCCAATCGAGAGCGACCTATAGCGGATCGCGATTCGCTTGCATCGCTTCCTGATATTTTGTTCTACAGCATCGGCTGAAATTGAAAAACCAGCCCCGGCTTAGATAACCGGAGCTGGCTTCAACTTTTGCAATTGCTTCCGTGTTTCCTGGAGTTTGATACCTCTCTCTTGTCTGAGAAGTAGCGGCGATATCCGCTCAGTGGCTGTTAGACAGTTTTCCAATCAGTGTGAAGAGTGGTAAGTACATGGCAATAACGATCGAACCAATCGTAACACCGAGAAAAGCAATCAAAATGGGCTCAATAAGGGTCAGCAAATTGGAAATCGCGGCGTCTACTTCCTGTTCGTAGAAGTCGGCGATCTTTCCCAGCATCGCATCCAGGGCGCCGGTTTGTTCACCAATGCCCACCATCTGGGCCACCATATGCGGGAAAACTTCGGTGGCTTTTAAGGGATCGACAAAGCTTTCGCCGCGTTCCACGCCGTTGCGCACGCTGATGATCGCTTCCTCGATGATCACATTGCCCGAGGTACGCGCAGTGATGTCAAGGGATTGAAGAATTGGCACGCCGGAGGAGAGCAGGGTTGAAAGAGTGCGGGAAAATCGCGCTACCGCAATCTTCTGAAAAATCGCGCCCAGGATCGGAATCTTTAGAAGGACACGGTCAATAAGTCTTTTGCCTCCGGGAGTCTTATAGTAGAAGCGAATGCCCACTGCGGAGGCAATGATTGCAACCAGGATCACGAGGCCACCCCAGCCAGCCAGGAAGTCGCTGATTCCCACTACGATTCGCGTCGGCAAGGGAAGTTGTTCGCCAGGGCCAAGCAAACCAAGAAAGATATTTTGAAACTGGGGAATCACTACCACCATAATCACCGCCACCGCAACGATGGCGAGCACGATGACCGCTGCGGGATAAATCATTGCCGAGACTACATCCCGTTTCAACTTCACGATCTTTTCGATGAAGGTTGATAGGCGTTGCAGAATCAGGTCAAGAATACCTCCTGTTTCACCGGCTTCGACCATGTTTGCGTAAAGCTGGTCAAACACGCGGGGATGACGGGCCATTGCTGCCGCCAGAGTAGAGCCTTCCTCTACGTCCTGACGAACCTGTAGCAATATCTGTTGAAAGTATTTATTGTCTTGCTGTTGCGCCAGGATCTCGAGGCACTGCACCAAAGGCAAGCCAGCGTCAATCATTACTGAAAACTGCCGCGTAAATACGGAAAGATCTTTGGCCTTGACTTTCTTTCTGCCGCCAATCTTTGGAATGCCAATCTCGCGCCCCTTTTCCTTCACAGAAGTGAGAGTGACTTGTTCGCGACGAAGAATCTGTCGCAGGGAGTCGCGATTGTCGGCAACTCGTTCGCCGACGACAATTTCGTTTAGCCTGTTACGGCCTTTGAATACATAGGTAGGCATAGCTGATTAGCTCCAGAATCTAAGGCTGTCTATTGGCAGTGGGTCGAGATCCGATCGGCCGGCCCTGGGCATACGGGCTTGGGTGTTGTTTGTTACCATTGCCGGTATTGAGTCCGGATCCTCGCTCTATCAGTTCCTTTAATTCGTCAACATTAGAGGATCGTTGTAATGCAGTATCGAGTGTTATTTGGCGTTTGTGATAGAGCGTCGCCAGCGATTGATTAAAAGTCTGCATTCCATATTTGTCCTGCCCTGTCTGCATCATCGAGTAGATCTGATGGACCTTGTCCTCGCGAATGAGATTTCTGATTGCGCCATTGGGAATCAGGATCTCAAGCGCCATGGCCCGTCCGGTTTGTTCCGCGCGTGGAAGAAGCGCCTGGCATAGAATTCCTTCCAGGACTAGCGAAAGCTGCGCGCGAATCTGCGCTTGTTGGTCAGAGGGAAAGACGTCAATGATTCGGTTTATGGTTGAAGCCGCGGAATTTGTGTGGAGGGTAGCCAATGTAAGGTGACCCGTTTCGGCAATTCGCAAGGCTGACTCGATTGTTTCCAGATCACGCATTTCGCCAACCAGAACGATGTCAGGATCCTGCCGCAACGCGGTCCTTAACGCCGCAGCAAATCCGTGCGTATCGGAATTTACTTCCCGCTGATTTACAAGGCAGCTCTTATGATTATGCAGAAACTCAATCGGATCCTCGATGGTCAAAATGTGCTCATGACGATCACGATTAATCTTGTCAACCATGGCAGCAAGGGTTGTCGATTTGCCCGAACCAGTTGGTCCAGTCACGAGAATCAATCCACGCGGCTTATCGCAGAGCTGTTTGATAACCTCAGGAAGGCCCAAGTCTTCGAAAGCCTTAATTTCATAAGGTATAGCTCGGAAAACACAACCAACGGCGCCCCTTTGATTGAAGAGGTTGGCGCGAAAGCGCGACAGACCTTTAACACCGAATGAAAAATCCAATTCGAGATTCTCTTCAAACCGGTGTTTCTGGGCGTCTGTTAAGACGGAGTAAGCCAGTTGCTTCGTATCTGCAGCAGTCATTTGGCGATAGCCGTCAAGCGGTCGCAAATGTCCGTCGACACGAACCTGTGGCGCCGAGCC
>WNGJ01000894.1_pt1 | contig 30887 bp, 33 predicted proteins | sample 5400611 | NCBI WGS metagenome assembly WNGJ01 (sample SAMN13153375, study PRJNA577476) | soil metagenome | isolation source: 40 cm soil or saprolite under Garry oak tree replicate 1 | place: USA:California | collected 2016-06-15
TTGTTCGCTTTCCGGTTGGACAATGATGAAAGGATGTAAATATATTATACCGTTGTTTTCACCCCTTCACGGGCAAGCTGGCTATAGACCTTAGTGGTGGCGATATGGGCATGGCCCAGCAATTCTTGCACCGAGCGCGGGTCCTTGCCATTCTGGAGCATCAGAATAGCGAACGAGTGGCGCAGCATATGCGGGGTGATTGTGGTGATCCCGGCCTGCCGCGCGTAACCCTTGATGATCAGCCAGAGACCCTGGCGTGTCAGTCGCTCTCCATGATGGTTGACAAAGAACGCCTGCTCGCCGGGATGGTGCTGCACCAGGCGTAGTCGCGCTGCCGAAAGATAGCGCTTTGTCGTCTCCGACGCGTCCGCCGAGAGAGGCAGAACACGCTTACTTTTCCCATTGCGCCCCTGACAGACCACTATTGCGGCTTCACTATCAACATCATCCAGGTTCAGCGAAACTAGCTCGCTGACGCGCATTCCAGTGGCATAGAGCATTTGCAGCATTGCCAGGTCCCGTATCCCCACTGGCGTATCGACGGCAACCTGGCGAAGAAGACTGGCAATCTGCTCCTGGGTCAACACTTGCGGCAGGTCTTTCTGGACACGCGCCACGCCCAGGTCCTCGATAGGATCAACAGCAAGCACGCCTGTACTGCGCAGGTAGCGAAAAAAGGTCTTCAAGGATGCCAGTTTACGCGCAATGGTTGCTGGACGATATGCCTGCGCTTCGCGCATCTCTAAGAGGTAGTGTGCGATATCTTCGCGGGTAACTTGCTGCCAGTTCTCGATATACAATCGCTGGAGATAGGCGCAAGCCTGGTTCAAATCGTTTCGATAGGCAACAATTGTATTGGGATTGCTCCCCCCACGCCCCTGCTCATTCATAGAGAGTGATGCAATATACTCATCAATACCTTCTTGCAACATCAAACACTTCCATATATCTATAATATTTACAGGGGAGGTAAACGCCAGTTCTCCCCTGTAGTGTTTTCAGCGTCACTTTTTCGGAATTCCGTGGAAATGACTCGGCTATTATAGTTGATCGAACAAGACAAAGCAAACAAAATAGGAAGTACGGGCTTTGCTCCAAACATGCTATAATACAGAGCAATGGGTCTCCACCTGGAAACCCGTATCGCCTCTCATATGAACACACGGCCGGTGGCCGTGAAACGATAAGGAGAAACAAAAATACATGACTAAGTTACAGGATATGTTTACGCGGGTACGGCGAGCACAGAGCGGCAGCGGCATTGGCTTTATAGGCAAAAACAAAGCTGCCATTAAACCTCGCGCGGCGGCGCTGGTCGTAGAGTTCACCACGGCTGATGCGGCCATCGCCGAGTCCGCTATTAAAGCTGGGGCCGACGGGCTACTTTTCAGCTGGGACGGCAAGGACGCCTCGCTCGAGTCCCTCGAGAAGGTCATCGATGCGGCTCGAGCAAGCGGGGAAAACGTCGTCTGCGGGCTACGCATTACCGATGGCTGGGATGAATTGGAGCGCGAAACCTTCGAGCATCTTAAAGAGTTGGACGTGCATTACATCGTTTTGCCATTGGATGCCCCTGCGCGTCTACTGGCCTTGCAAGTTAAAGACCTGGGCCTGGTGGTCTCCGTACCAATGCAAGAAGGCGACCTGTATCCCATTTTTATACGCAATCTGACTGCCTTCGATACTATCGCAGCGGTACTGCTGGACTTCGGATTGCCAGGCGATGTCAGCGCATTGTCTATCGAGAATGTGCTGCGTTATCGTGCGGTGCGTGAAGCTGTCCGCTTCCCCGCTATGCTGAACGTGGACAGCGCCACCAGCGAGGCCGATGCGTATACCTTGATGGCGCTGAACGTTCAGGCCCTGATTATCACCGCTAGCAAATCGAGCGATAAGACCAAAGAGACTGTCCAGCAGATACGCGAACTGCTGGAAAAGGTACACCACGATGAGACGGATACCAAGGAGACGTTTGGCCTGACTAGCCGGGTATAAGCATAGGCGTAAGGATGTGATAATGAACCCTCAACCATAAATCGGCCCATTCTGTAGGGGAGGCCACGCGTGCGTGGTCTCCCCGCTTTGGTTTTGGAGCGAAGCCTGAGTCCCTACGCACGTTTTAAATCACCTCAAAGCCAGGTGATGAAACGCCTCGCCATAGGTGTAGCCGTGTTCAACCCCCACGAGACGGGCGCGCTGGCGTACTATCTCGTCAACTTCGGGATTACTTACCTGGCTGGTGTGGCACTGCAGAGCCTCTAATTTCTTGTCCATGTAGTCGCTGACATCGACCCAGTGATTTGGCTGGTGCGTGGAGAAGAGATAGACCTGCCTCAGACGGTGGTGGGTTATATCTTCGTTGAGTTGTTCGGGATAATACATGGGCATGCGCGCCGAAGCCAGCGCGTCCAGGGCGCACAAGCCAACGTTGCGGTGGTCGGGGTGAATCTCGTAGGGGCGCCAGGGATCGAAGGTGAACAACACATCCGGCTGCGCTTTCCGGATGGCATGCACCAACTCGCCACGCAGCGCGAGGGTGACTTCTACTTCTCCATCGTTATGACCGAGGAAAGTCACTTCACGCACGCCCAACTTGTCAGCGGCATGACGCTGCTCCTCCTCGCGAATCTTTGCCAGCCGCTCCATGGTCATACCGGCCTCGTGGCTGCCGCGATTGCCACTCGTGACCAGCACATATGAAATATCGCAGCCCTCAGCCGCCAGCCGGGCTATTGTGCCGCCGCAGATAAATTCCGCGTCGTCTGGATGGGCCATAATCACCAAAACGCGCTGCCCGCCGGGCGGGAGCAAGACAGTAGATGTAGTCGTCATGATGGTTGCTTTTCTTCCTTCAGATCAGATTGGGTGACGTGACGAACCTTTTGATAGCCAGCCTGCCAACGGACTGCGTCTTCAGCTTGAAAGCATCACTGCAACGAGACTGCGTCTCTACACTGCGTGTCAGCAGTGATGATAGGAAGCACCCTACGGCTCAGGCAGGCTGCAAGGAACGTGCCAATGCAACTGGCGGCGTGGGATACGGCGCAGCAATGCGCGCGTCGTCTCCCACACACGCATCGGATTGACATTATTTCGCCAGTAATAATAACACCCTACTTCATCCGGTTCAACACTCATGACATTGGTGTAAGCCATTTCCAATTCTTGCTCCGTGCTTTCGTCAAGACTGAAATTCTGTAACCAGAGCTGGCTGCGTTTTTGATACTGCCGCGTGGTCTCAACGAGGCTGCGGCCCCATGTTTTTACCATGCACACATCTTCGTGCAGTAAATTCCAGAAGAGGTGGCAGCCCACGGTATCCAGCGAGGGCAGCATCGCCAGTTCTTCCACCTGGGAAAGGTCGAGGGGCAGCAATACAACGGTTGTCTTGATACTCGCATCCACGCGCTTGACGCATGAGCACAACTCACCCAGGAAATCGATCATCGAACGACGCCGGAAGCGCTCAAGGTCGGCCACATCAGGGCATAAGGCGCGGCAGGCCGAGCAGAAACAGGTCACTTCCAGGCTGCGCGGCTCATCGATCAAAATGCCATTGATCGGATAGACACGCAGGAGATGCTCAATTTCATTGAAGAGCCACTGGCGAAAGGACTGGTGATTAAAGCAGGAAATTTCGTGATAGCGTCCGTGGCGATCCAGTACACGCGAATGTGGATGGCGAAAGGTGTACCAGCTTGGCATCAATGACGGCCCGGCAAATAAATTTCCATAGCGGCCAAGGCTCAAATGCACCTTGAGGCCGGCATCCTGGGCCATTAACAAACCGCGTTCCAGGTCACGCGGCCAGCGTTGTTCCTCCTGTTCATGGACGGTATAGACGATATTCCCCGCGCCTGTCGCGCGAATCTGGTCGAAATCACGTTTCACTACATCGGGATGCATTAAGGGATGAAAATAAGCGACGGTTATATCCATTAGACCTACCAAAAACAGGAATGAGCCGCAGAACGGGAAACGAGAGTAATTGTTATCACTTTACACAGTTGAGAGTATAGCACACGTAGGTAATATGTTCATGTCGAACAGTAATTATGGGCTATTGCGCTCGTTTTATGGGAATGATGCTTGACAAGTCAGCCATTTCTATGCACAATGCACGCATGGGCCACGCACAGCGAGTACAAACTTCTGGCAGCGTTTGCTTCGCGCGAGCGTATGCCAAGATCAATCTGACGCTTGATGTTTTAGGACGGAGGGCTGATGGGTATCATGCGTTAGCAACGGTCATGCAAACCGTTGATCTGCATGACACCCTCTGCCTGACTGCTACCGATGACAACCGGGTGCAGGTGGTGTGTACTCGCCCTGAATTGAGCAACGAGGACAACCTTGCGGCTCGCGCCGCGCAACTGTTGCGCGAACGTTTCGCGCTTCAGCAGGGAATTCTGATCGAACTGTACAAACGTATCCCAATCGCTGCCGGGTTAGGTGGAGGAAGTAGCGATGCTGCCGCTGTTTTGCTGGCAATGCGGCAATGGTGGCAGTTATCCCTCTCCCCCTCAGAACTACAGGAGATAGCAGCGTCATTGGGTTCTGATGTACCGTTCTTTCTAACAGGTGGTCTCGCGCTTTGCGAAGGACGTGGCGAACAGGTGACGCCCCTGGCTGCTTCGCTGACCAATTGCCCATCGTCTATGCGCTGGGTGCTCTTGCTCAAACCAGCTATAGGCATAGCAACGGCTTCGGTATTTTCGGGCTTGCCCGCCAGTGATTACACCGACGGAAGCTATAGCAGGGCTGTCATCTCGGCATTGCAAGCGGGAAGTTTGCCGCAACCGGGAGACTTCCACAACAGTTTGGAGCGTAGTGTTCTGGAACGCTATCCAGAGGTCGCCCAGGCAAAGGTTGATCTCCTGCAAGCCGGCAGCCCGATAGTGGGTCTTTCCGGCAGTGGTCCAACGCTCTACGCCCTATTTTCCGAACTCTCCTGCGCCAGCCAGGCGCAGGAACGACTGCAAGCGCAGGGATATGAAATGTACCTGTCGCATGTGATCTACCCCAATCAGGGAGATATTCGCGTTTTGTAAGTGTAAACTAGTTTGAAAGCATCACTGCAACGAGACTGCATGTCAAGCCAGCGGTGATGTAAGGAGGCAAACGTATCATGGCAGAGTACTATTGTGTCAAATGCAAAGCCAAGCGAGAGATGAAAGATGCCGAGCGCGTAACCATGAAGAATGGTAAACCCGCGTTAAAGGGCAAGTGTTCCGTCTGCGGCACCACCATCAACACCATTCTTGGCGCTGACAAGAAGGCATAAGTCACGAAGAAACTGTGAATTTCTTGCCAGGGACGACCCTCGCGGTCGCCCTGGCAGTCAAATCGCATTCCCAACAATAATTCACAGACCCTGGGGTGCAGAGCGGAATGTATGGCTAGCAGTAATATTGCTCGACCCAATACAGACCTTAGTGAGCAGGAAATCCAAGGCCTGCTCTCGATCCTCTTTTCCTTTGGCAAAGGACTTATCTTTTTCGTGCCTGGACTCCTGCTGCCTGTTCGAGGTCTGCTGCGCAAGGCCGCGCCAGATATGAAGCTGGATGTCTACGGTATCTACCTGTTATGGGTCGCTTTCGTGGTTGGCCTGATCCTGGTCTACTCGCCCTGGTGGGCGTGGTATGGCGGATGGTTCTGGGGACCTCGCTTCTTCCTCTTCGCCTGCATTCCCGCCTCGTTCGCTATCGCCCTGCGCCTACTGCCTGCTCGTCTTCGTCTACCTGGTGACGCCGCTCATGGTCGATATCCTGCAACAAACGAGTGAAATAGTGAGAGTTGCCCGCAAGATGTATCTGAATGTCGGCGTTTGGCGCTTCTAGAAGACTGAGGTAAGAGTTTGAAACGTCTCCTGCGGGCCACCATCCTGTTGCTCGTGCGACTGTTCGGTTTACCGGGCGCTCTCGCGGCAGCAAGAAAGGCACGTTCATCGATCCCGACCGCCCCACGTATCCTGCTGATACGCCCGGACCACCTGGGGGACCTGGTATTGACTACGCCTATCCTTAACGCGATCAAACAGCACGCGCCCGGCGCGCACATTACCATAATGGTCGGTCCCCGGTCGAGCGAAATCGTCGCGCGGCATCCGGCGATTGACCGCCTGATTGTTGTCCCTTTTCCTGGCTTTCAACGCGCTCCACAGAAAGCGCTGGCCCCCTATATCTTACTGCTGAGCGTGGCGAAGCAATTGCATCCCTACGATCTTGCCATCAATCTACGCCCCGACTTCTGGTGGGGCGCGGCTCTGATTTACCTGGCGGGTATACCGCGCCGCGTTGGTTATGCACTGCAGCCTGGCAAAGCATTTCTCACTCACGCGCTGCCATTTCATACTCCCGAACTTGCCACCGTCTCTAATTTGCGTCTCACCAGCGCTGCATTGCAAACGCTCAACGGGCATTGGGTCCGTGTTCCGACTGCCCAACAACCAGACGAACTGCCTTCTAGCCTGCGGCTCCAGGTTGTTGGGCAGTCGGAAAGGCATGATAAATCAGGCCCCTACACGCCATTACCAGAGCCATTTTCGCCTGAAGCGTATCCGTTAGACTTTCAACCCACGGCAGAAGAGCAACAATGGGTCGCCGGGCGTCTGAAAAACGCTGGCATCGACGCATCGACGCCGGTCATTGTTATTCATCCCGGAACGGGTGCAGACGTGAAACTGTGGCGCAATGAGGGGTGGTCAAGATGCGCCGATGCGTTGGCGGGTGTGATTGATCGAGATACGGAGGACACGATCAATCGCGTCTCTACGTCCTTGACATTCTCGCCGCCAGCCCGTATCATCCTCACTGGAAGCAAAAACGAGCGGCCAATGTTGGAAGAGATTGCCGGGGGTATGAAGACGCCCGCGCTCATCGTCACGGATATGACGGTAGGGCAGTTGGCGGCGCTGCTGGGACGCGCCTCGCTCGTAGCAGGGGTAGATAATGGGCCACTGCATATCGCGGTAGCCCAGGGAACACCTACCGTCCAGATATTCGGACCAACCGACGCGCGCATTTTTGGCCCGTGGGGCAGCAAAGAGCGGCATATCGTGGTAGCATCAACCTATCGTTGCCCAACCTGCCCGGCAATACCTTGCGGACGCCTGGATTTTTCCCCGGAAGAGCTGCCCGAGCATCCCTGCGTTCGCCGGGTGACAGAACAACAAGTATTGATGGCAATAGAGCAGATCATGCCGTATGCCAAACACGAAACAGGCGCAGAGACGCAAGACCCCGCGCCATAGAGCGTCTTGGGACAGATGAGGTTCATATTTTGATTCTGTTGGCGAATGCGATAGCGAGTTTAGCAGAAGTGTATATTGAAGCGGAGAATCCCAGGCAGAAGAGATGACAGACACCAATCAACAAGCGCAGGCGTTGGATGACTATGGGTATCCCCCACGTCCAGATTCGCGCAACAGACTGCGTAAAATAAGCATACGAGGCAGTAAAACCGTGCTGGTGAAATGCATCTATGTCTGCATGTGCATCGTCGGCGCGCTGCTCTGGCTTGGCAGAGTTGGTAAAAAATACCCGCCCCTGTCATCGCAGCGCATACAGCCACGCCGCGTCCTGGTGATTCGCCTGGACCTTATCGGTGATCTTGTCCTCTCCACGACCGTTGTGCGCGCGCTCAAACGCACCTATCCAGGGGCAGAGATCGATCTCCTAGCGCTGCCATCCAGCGCAAAGATTGTCCTGAACGATCTCGATTTGTGCGAGATCATCACATATGACCCCAACGTCTGGCGGCGCCCTAAAGCGTTGTTTTCGATGCGCAACTGGCGTAACACCAGAACGTTAGTACGCCGCCTGCGTTCACAGCGCTACGATATAGCCGTCAGCGTGTTCGGGAATTGGGCAGCGATCATCGCGGTACTGGGCGGGGCGAAAAGGCGTGTTGGTTTTGGCCGTGAAAGCTACCCCGGTTTCATGACCGACAGCGTTGCTGGACGCCACTGGAAAACAGGCGATCACCTGCACGAAGTTGACTATTGTCTCCAACTGGCACGGGCGGCGGGCGTCACTATCACCCCTGCTGACCGCATCCCACGCCTGTACGTCTCTCAGCAGGCTCAACAGGAGCTCGAACCATTGCTCTCACGAGAGGGCTTTCAAGAGGATCGACCCTTGATCGCCTGCCATGTCAGTTCAAATAATGGACAATCTAAACGCTGGCCCATACCTTACTGGGCGACGCTGATAGATCGGCTTATACGCGAACAGGGCGCGCAGGTCGTGCTGACGGGCGCGCCGGATGACCTGCCACTGATTGAGCGTGTGACCAGCCGCATGCAGGAAAGGGCCATCAATCTTGCCGGGAAAACCAGCCTGGCGGAACTGGCCGCGCTATTACAACGCGCCGACCTGCTCATCACCGGCGATAGCGGCCCTATGCATATCGCGGGTGCAGTTGGAACACCCCTGATCGCCATTCATGGCCCCACCGACCCGGCGCATTCCGGCCCGGTCGCTCTCGACGCAACTATTTTGAAAAGCGACATCTGGTGCAGTCCGTGCTACAATGCAAAAGATAGCGCCGATTGCCGTTTCTTTACAACACAGTGTATGAAAAACATTCTACCTGCACAGGTATTGGCAATAGCACGGGAGAAATTGCGGGAGCACACGCCTCAATTCAGAAATAAAGAGGTGAAGGAATGAGCACGATGCTGGAGAGCCTGGCAATGCCCGCCATAGCGGAGGCGATTGAAGCCACTCTGAACGAGGAAATGGCCTGGTTTGGCCGCGCGCTGCCACAGGGAGAACTACACAAAACGCCAGAAGTGTACTGGATGTATACCGCACCAGATAGACCAAACGGTGTGCTGCTTTCGCGTTTCACCGGTAATGACGAAGTCATAATACAAACGAAAATCGATGAAATCATACAATTTTACGCAAAACGCAAAACCGGCTTTGTCTGGACAATTGGCCCATCAACCCGACCAGCTAACATGCCTGCCCTCCTTGAAGCGCGCGGCTTTGTCTACAGTGATAGCACAACCGGCATGGCTGTTGATTTGCGAGCATGCAACGAAAACATTCCTGTGAATTCTGCGCTTTCTATCGCAGAAATCCCTGATCTGGACACCTTGAAGCTACTCCGCGACATCGAGATGGGGGGCTTTGGCGCGTCGGAGGAATTAGCGCAATATTATTATGATACCTATGCACACGCCGGCTTCGGCAACAGTCAGCCCTGGCATCACTACATTGGATGGCTATACGACAAGCCGGTTGTTATCGCCTCTATCCTCTATCATGCTGGTGTCGCAGGCATCTTCGGTATTGCCACCATACCGGAGGCAAGGCGACAGGGAATAGGCGCGACCATGACATTGCATACGCTGCGTGAGGCACGCAAAACTGGATATCGTATCGCGATCCTTTCACCGACGGACATGAGCGAAGCGATCTACCGTCGTATTGGCTTTCAGGACTATTGTACCCTCCTGCATTACAGGTCACCTGAGAGAAAGTAATTGATTGTTCATGCTGAGAGCAAACAAAAGACACACAACACCTATCACATTGCCACCCGACGCGCATATCCTGGTGGTCAAATTGGCGACCATCGGCGATCTCTTGCTGGCGACACCGGCACTGCGCGCCTTGCGCGAAACCTATCCACAGGCGCAGATTGACCTGCTGGTTACGCCCGCTTCGGCTGGGCTGCTGAATGGTTGGGAGGTGATCGACCGCGTAATCGTGCTGAATAAATACCTGTTTGACTATCCGCAGCAGTTGCTCCGGCATCCCAGCAATCTGCTGCGCCTGCGACCGCTCTGGCGAGAGCTGCGTGGCGGTCACTACGACGCTGTACTGTTAATGCACCATCTGACGCTCTTCTTTGGCCGCTTGAAACACCAGGTCTTGATGCGAGCCACCGGCGCGAAATGGCGTGTTGGCCTGGATAACGGCCATGGGTGGTTCCTCAATGTGCGCGTCAAAGATCGCGGCTTCGGAGCCATGCACGAGGTTGACTACAACCTTAAGCTGGTGGAAGCAGTGGGCGCAAGCACTTCCGACATGCGCCTGACGATGCCACTCGGCGAGGATGAGCGGCGGCAGGCGCGCCAACTGGTGTATGGGGAGACTGAACCTGAAAGTATCGCTCGCCCCATTATCGCCATGCACCCTGGCAGTGGGGGTTACAGCACGGCCCGCCGCTGGGCGCCTGAACGCTTCGCACAGTTGGCCGACTCCCTCTATGCCGGTGTTGGAGGACAATTGATCTTGATAGGCGGCCCAGAGGAGGCAGAACTGCACTCACGCATTCTGGGCATGTTGCAATCCGGCATGCCTGCGCGCAGTTTCGCGGGCAAAGGTAACATCAAAGTCGCCGCAGCCGTGCTTGAACTGGCGGACCTCTTTATCGGCAATGATGCCGGCCCGATGCACCTGGCGACCGCCGTTGGCACGCCCACCGTCGCCATCTTTGGCCTGACCAACTCCCGGGCATGGGGGCCTTACACAGGCGGTGCATCTGGACAACAAGCCATCATCGTCAAATTGGATCTACCCTGTATGCCCTGCTTCTATCGCGGCCACTATCTAGGAACACCCGAGGGCTGCACCACCCGCGATTGCCTGGCTATGCTGGGTGTTGACCCGGTGGCAGTGGCAGCAAGAAGGCTGCTAAGGGAGTCAGAGCAGTGGCATCTATTTGAAGAGGTCAGTAGTGGAGATTGAAGAACAGGTAGGACAGTATGGACAAGCAAGCCCCAACAAACATTACCGCAGTGGCTGTGTACTTACCGGAGCAGTGGTCACGATTACTCGCAACAGCCCAGGACGCAGATCAACTAGAAGCCACCTGGGAAGAATGGTATAAAATTCTACAGGAAGCGAAGCAAAACCTTGCCCGGCATGGTATTATCTGCATTGATGTCACTGTTGATGTAGACGCCCTATTAAAATACTGTCGGGAGAACAATTTACCGAATAACGGAAGCACCCGGGCTGGATTTGCTGCTCACTTATTGCAAGAGCAACGAAAGCATATAGTGGCCTGGGGAAAAAAGAGAAAGAAAAAGAGGCGAAAATGACTGAGACACCATATACACCACCCGTCGATCAACTACTTACCTATGGCGAGCCTGATTTGGTAAACGCAGAGGGTTGGGCAGATTATCTCGCACTTGGGATTGGTCCTGAAGACATTCCAGAGCTTATTCGCATGGCAACGGACAAGCAGATTCATGATATCCATGTAGAAGAATATGATGAAGATGACCCTACCTTTTACGCGGCTGTTCATGCGATACGCGCGCTCGGACAACTTCATGCCGAAGCAGCTGCTTATCCATTACTCCCCCTATTTGATGAACCAGGCGACGAATGGATCGTAGAAGATCTGGCAAAAGTCTACGGTATGATCGGGCCATCAGCGATACCCGCGCTTGCATCTTACCTTCGTGACAACTCACATGACTTGTACTCTCGTGCCTATGCCTCAAATGGGTTAGCAGAGATCGCTAAAAGTCACCCTGAAAGCCGTTCGGATGCTATCGCAGTTATCACGCAAGTACTGGAGCAGTTCGAAGAGAATGATCCTGAGTTAAATGGCTTACTTATTGGTGATCTGGCCTCCCTCGAGGCAAAAGAGACTCTGCCACTTATTGAGCGAGCATTTGAAGCCGAGAGAGTAGATGAGTTCCTTATAGATTTGGACTATGTGCTGGAGGATTTTGGATTAAAAGAGCGCAAACCGCTTGAAATACCAGATATTAGGAGCCTGTTTTCTAACATACCTACTTCTGATGATATTCCTTCTTACGAGGGTACTCCTTCCGTCCCTGCCTACCAGGAACCACCTTCATTTCCAGCGAGAGATTCGTATGTTCAGAGACTCCCGACGCCGACAAAGTTTTCTGGCAACAAGAAACAAGGCAAAGGAAAGAAGCAGAAAGCGCACAAAAAGCGATAAACTTATCTTATCTGCCTGTGGCTGCTACAGCTTTTGTCCGTTTCACAGGCCGGGTAAAGTTGCCAATCTCAACTTCTGGCACTTCGCGTTTGAGAATCTCGATCATGGCGCGCACACCCAGCGCTTTGCCCATCGAGTCCAGCGCGGGCATGCGCGGCAGCAGCACTTCAGGATCGATGTTGAGGTTGCGCAACTGGATCAGGCGTACACCCGTTTCTTTGATAAAGGCGAGCAGAGCCTCTACCTCGCGTTCGCGGTCGATCATGCCGGGGAAACACAGCAGGTTGATGGAGCTATATACTCCTGCATCGCGGGCACACTTGAGGGATGCTTTGACATCCTCAAAGCTATAGCCGATGGGTCGATAGTAGGCGGTATAGGTTTGCGGGTGTCCAGAAATGGTGCTGGCGCGGATGGTGTCGAGTCCGGCATCGTAGAGCCGCTGCAGCCAGCGCGGGTTGCTGGCGTTGGTGTTGATATTGATTACGCCCTTGTCGGTACGCTCGCGCATGGCTTTGATGGCCTGCTCGATGCGCCGGTATTGCAATAATGGTTCACCCTCGCAGCCCTGGCCGAAACTGACAATGGCATCTTCAGCCTGTTCCAGGTGTGGCACCGCAACCTCGACAATCTCATTCACCGTTGGGATGAAGGTCAAACGGTCCTGTGGAGAAATCAGGTCTTCCTCTTCCTGCTTTGAGATACAGCCCACACAGCGCGCATTACAGCCGGGCGAGACGGCTATGGCCATTTCCCAACGCCCAAAAAAGAGATTGCTGGCGGTAGGACAGGAGTAGTCGAGCGCGCAATGGGCATGCTGCGCCACAATGCGGTTGTGCGGGTAGGCCGCCCGTTTTTCGGATACGAGGCGCTCCAATGTACGCCTGGCAAAGGCGCGCGGATGCCATTTGCGCGGATCGTCGGTTTGTATGGCGGCCACGTACAGGCGTCCATGCATGCCCGCTACCGCGCTATAGCCAAAAAAAGGTAGCGGCTCTGTACCGGGTACTTTCTCATAAGCTGGCAGGTGAGTGCGCGTATAGCCGATGGGCAAGAGGGCAGCGGCGGCCCACCCGCGTGACCGCGCCATCACTTGTCGCTCACCGGAGAGTTTCTCTCCAACAGCAAGCCGATCAGGCATCATCGACAGCGTTACTCCATCGGGTAATGGGATAAGTTGCGCAGGCGCCAGGGGTTGATTGCCAAAAGCGAGGGCGCGCAAACGCGGCTCCTCGCGTATTTCTCCCGCGGGAGTACAGTAAACGAGATACGGATTGGTCATGATGGTCCTTGTTGTTGATGTCTGTTCTTTGCATGCACTGCATGCTTTAAGCCGAGGCTTGCTAATGCGCTGGAGGTGGAGTCGCTGGAATACGCGCTCCAGTAGGCCGTTCATCTACAAAGTCGTCCTCGAAGAAACGAGGAATGGCATTCATTTGTGACTGCAACGCCACACGCTGCTCCAGCTCTCGTGTCTCTTCATAGACGAAGCTCAGTAGAATGTGAGTTCCACGCAAACTCTGGCACACATGACGAATGCGCGGATGCTCCTCTTCCATCCAGGCATTGACTATCGCCTCAAGCGCGGACATGCTATCTCCGCACTGAGCGCTATCAAAGCCCTTGAACCTGTACACGCTTCTTATCCTTTCGGCTTCGAAATAGAACTCGTACTTTTCAGGCCACCTCTACTCACATGCATCGCCTATTGTATCATGCTCACCTTCATTTTACCATATCGGTATAGGTACCTTCGCCCGCATACCTTCTCTTCCTGGTATTTCTCTCTATGCACAACATTTGTGACGGCAAAGTCGCACATACACACCTCCTCTGCATGACATCCTTGTTGCTCTCTATCGCTCAGCTATCATCCTCTTTGCAATATTTTTGCTTGCAAGATCATCGTACAAAGTCTTACAAAGGCCTTACACTGTTAGCACAAAATATAGTGCAATAGAAGTACATTGTAATTTAGTGTAATATTCACGATTTAGTTGACATTAAGTGTACTTTCTGCTATACTGAGCATTATCATCAAAATCCTTGTGGAGGTTCTTGCTTATGGTAGGTCAGCAACATATCGTCATTGTAGGTGCGGGAATTATTGGACTTTCAACCGCTTACGCGCTTCTGGCAAATGGGAAGAGGCGCGTCACGCTTTTGGAACAGGCAGCCGTGGATCACCAGCGAAGTGCTTCTTCTGGCTTCTCACGACTTCTGCGGTTCGAGTATGGAGCCGATGCGCTCTATACTGACATGGTAAGACTGAGTTTGACACGCTGGAAAAAGCTTGAACGAGCCGCACAGCGCACGCTCTATACGCCGACGGGAGTGCTGGTACTTGGCACCCAGGATGATGCTTTTCCCCGCGCGAGTTATAAGGTCGCGCGCAGGATGGGGCTTCCTACTGTTTCTTTATCCGAAGAGCAGTGCAACTCGCACTTCCCTCAGTTCTCTACACGAGCCTACGACACCTTCACGTATAACGCCGAAGGCGGTATTTTACACGCATCAACCTGCTTGCAGACATTGCGTGATATGATCCTGGATCGGGGGGGAACAATTTATGAGGGTTGCCGCCTGACGCAGATCGCACATGACAGCCAGCGCCACCCCATACGCCTCTACCTGAGTTCAGGAGAGGAAATGACTGCTGATAAAGTGGTGGTAGCAGCTGGCCCCTGGATCCATCGTCTACTCTCCGGTGCGCATCTGCCGGTGCGCATGACGCGCCAGTACCTGCTTTATTTCGCCGGTCTACCCAATTCATTATTTAAGGCCGGGGCCTGCCCCGCATTTCTGGCTGACAATCTATATGGTTTTCCCATCCACAAGGGGTGTAACGGCTGGTTGAAAGCTGCCTCGCATGACTTTGGCGTGCCCGTCTCGCCTGCCGCGCCTGATGAAATAACGCCTCCTGACGCAGATATTATTGCCCGCATCCGCCAGCAATTGCAGGAACTGTTGCCTGCGCTCCGCCACGCGCAGTTGGCGCGTATCGATCCTTGCATGTACGATGTTTCGCCGGATGAAGATTTCATACTTGATCATCTGCCCTACGACCCTCGCATCATCGTCGCCACCGGACTAAGCGGTCACGGCTTCAAATTTGGTCTCCTGCTGGGCGAGATATTAAGCGGCCTCGCGTGCGATACTAAGCCTCCCGTGCCAACGGAACGTTTCCGCCTGAACCGTTTCTCGCGCAAGCAGCACTTACACTCAATTTCTGTAGCGTAAGCACAAACTTGAGGATGCTTTGTAAGGAAGTCAAAGAGTTCCTTTGCTCAAAAGCACCTCGGAACTTCCCCTCCCTCTTGACTCTGTAGTATGGTACAGAGTGTATACTTTTTTCGAAGGAGGGACACAGATGGAAATCCTCTCGATTGGACAAGTGGCACGCAGAGCCGGGGTCGGCGTGGAAACGGTGCGGTTCTACGAGCGCGAGGGATTGCTGGAGGAACCGCCGCGCCGGGCCTCCGGCTATCGCCAGTACTCGGAGCAGGTGGTCACACGTCTCCACTTTATTAAGCGTGCACAACAGCTGGGCTTTTCACTCAAAGAGATTTCCGAGCTGCTGCTGCTGCGCGTTGACGCACAAACGTCCTGTGACGAGGTCAAGCAGCGCACGGAGGCGAAAATCGCTGAGGTGGAGCGGAAAATGGTCGAGTTACAACGCATGCGGCAAGCTCTGCTCCAGGTGGCCTCGCTCTGCACAGGACAGGGACCGACCGGTCGCTGTCCCATGCTTGAGGCGCTTGACCAGCAAGAGCCGCTTGATCAGACTGAACGAAACGAGAAGTGAGCGACGTCGATTCCACACCACACTCCTCGGCTCTGATGATGCTCGGCGAATTGGGGGTCGCGATCTCGCAGAGCACACATACACGTGCATGGAAAGACCTGCCTGCAACAAGCAGATAAGCATTACGATGACATCAATGCAAGAACGGTATGACCTGGTGATTCTGGGCAGCGGCTCGACGGCCTTTGCCGCTGCGCTGCCGAGCTTGGCAAAAGCGCCGTGATGACCGAATTTCGCACGGTCGGGGGCACTTGCGCCAACCGGGGCTGCCTGCCATCCAAGAACCTGATCGAGGCGGCCCGTCTGGTATACGATGCCGCCCACCCACGCTATCCTGGCCTCACCCCGGTCCACATGCCGTTCAGTTGGGCGGAGCTGGTGGCCCAGAAGGATGAGATTATCGAGGAGTACCGCGCCCACAAGTACGAGAGCTTGCTCGATGATCCCGACCATATGCAGGTGGTCCCCGGCCAGGCGCGCCTGGTTTCTGACCATGAAGTGGAGGTCCAAAGCGCTGACGGTGTGCGCCGCCTGATCGGCTCGCAGCTCCTGATCGCGACCGGCTCACAGCCGCGCATTCCTCACGTGCCGGGCCTCGTAGATGTCCCGTACCTCACCAGTGATCTCTTGAGTTCTGCCGATGACCCCTGGGAGACCGAACTTCGCGAGCAACCCCGTTCGCTGCTCATCCTGGGCGGCGGCTACATCGCCCTCGAACTGGGCCAGATGTTTGCCCGCTTTGGGACGGAAGTGACCCTCGTCACGCGCGGCAAACGCATTCTCTCCGGCTACGAGCCAGAAATCGCAGAGGCCCTCATCGAGATTCTCCGGGAGGAAGGCCTGCGCATTGTCACCGGAGTGCAGGTGCGCGGGGTGCGCTCTGAGGGAGAGGGAGTTGTCCTCTCGGTCCAGCGACACGGCAGCCAGCAGACGTTCACCGCCGAACAACTCCTGGTATCCACCGGGCGACGTCCCAATACGCAGGAGATCGGCCTGGAGCGAGCGGGCGTGGAAATAGACTCGGCAGGAGCCGTGCGGGTTGATCGTACTCTGCGTACCAGTGTCTCCCATATCTGGGCCGCCGGTGACGTGATCGGACGGGAAACCGAGAGCCAGATGGCGACGCCCGTGGGCGCGCACGACGGCAAGCTCGCCGCCCACAATGCCCTCTCCGGGGAGCCGCTGCGCGAGGTCGATCACACCGTCATCCCACGCACCATCTTCACCGACCCCCAGGTCGCCGTAGTAGGCTTGACCGACAAGGAGGCGGTTGCGGCCGGGATTGCCTGCGACTGCAACACCATCCCTCTGAGTGTCGTGCCGCGAGCCGGGGCCATCCGCGACACGCGCGGCGTGATCAAGATGGTGCTGGACGCTCCGACGCGCCGGGTCGTCGGGGTCTCCATGCTCGGGCAGAGCGCGGGCGAGGTGATTCACGAGGCGGCGATGGCGCTGCGCTTCGGGGCCACCACAGACGACTTCATTGATCTGATCCACGTCTATCCAACGATGGCCGAGGCGCTCAAGCTCGTCGCCATCTCGTTCACCAAAGATGTGAACCGGCTCAGTTGCTGCGCGAGTTGAGTGCACGGCGGTCACACATCACACGCAACAAACAAGCAGGAAGGAAACCGATGCAGCATCCACCGCTTGAAACGATCGCCAAACGGCTGTCAGTGTTGTTGTACTGCGAGCAGGAAGACCTGTGTCGCCCGATTATCCAGCACGTCGCGCGCGGCAAACCGGTCACGAAAGCCGACCTGCAGGTCTCGCTCCACCTCAGCCAGGACGAACTGGAGCGACGCCTGGCGCATCTACCAGACACCGAGTTTGATCAGCAGGGCAACATCCTCGGATGGGGCGTGACGCTGCTCCCGACCTCGCATAAGTTTCAGCTAGACGGGAAAACGCTCTATACGTGGTGTGCCTTTGATACGGTCCTGTTTCCCCCGTCTCTGCAGAGGTCAGCCCAGGTCCAATCGAGCTGCGCGCAGACCGGGCACCCCATCGCCTTTGTAGCCACCCCCGAAGGAGTGGTCAAAGACCTGACCCCTACCGGCAGTGTCATGTCGCTGATCCTGCCAGCCGAGCGCAGCGAGTGTGTGCGAGAGACCTTTTGCTATCAGTCCCTCTTCTTCCGGTCGGAGCAAGCCGCCTCGACGTTCCTGGCCAGCCATCCAGAAGCGATCCTGCTTTCGGTTGAGGAGGCCGCCCTGGTCGGAAGATGGGTGGCTCAGTCCCGTTTCACCGAAAAGCTTGAGGAGAAGAGCGGGTAAGCATCCCCGTGAGCAGCAGCGCCCGCCCCAGTCCCAGCTTCCGGTGGGTTGGGCGCGTCCCGATGACCCCAATCTCACCGACCATGTCTTCGCCGCGGCTGTCTGCCACCTGATGGAGTTCGCAGAGGCAAAACGCCGCAAATATGCCGACGGCATCGACGGCGATCAGGTCGAGGTCGGGTTCATAGGCCGGGGACTGGTGATGCTAATTTCTCAAATGCGATAGAATAAAGAGGCACCCTTTTGCATTTCTATCGTCCTTTTCACAAGGAAGAGTTGTATTTGACACCAATGTATCCAACCGACCGAGAATCGCTTGAACGCGATAGCGATCTCGAGTTCATAAAAGCTAGTGGGCCAGGCGGGCAACATCGCAATAAAGTCGAAACGGGCGTGCGGTTGGTGCATCGCCCCACCGGTATTACCGTGACAGCTACAGAACGCAGATCGCAGCATGCCAACCGCGAAGCCGCATTCGAGCGGTTGCAAGCACGTCTGGAGGAATTTCAGCACGTTGAGATTCCTCGTAAACCAACGCGCCCGACTGCCGCCAGCCGCGAGCGGCGGGTCAATGAGAAGCGCATTTCCGGCTTACGTAAAAAGCTGCGCTCTACCCCCACAGAAGAATAAGCAATGCATGCATTGCTATAAATGCTGCTCAAACCAGCCGCGTATATGTCTCAAGCGCTCAAGGCGCGAATGGGGATGGCCGCCGCGCGATAGCCCGTGACTCTGGCCCTCGAAGCGCACGAAGAGGACTTCGCAGCCCATGTATTTCAGGGCGGCGAACAACTGCTCCGCCTGTTCGATGTTACAGCGCAGATCGCTTTCACTGTGGATGATCAGCAGCGGGGTGGAAATGTTCTTCACATAGGATATGGGAGACATGCGCTGGTGACGCGCGGGGTCTTCGTAGGGCGTACTCTCCAGGTCATCGACGGCGAATTTCCAGCCGATGTCGCTGCTGCCAAAGAAGGATGAGCGATCGGTGACGCTGCGGTCGGTAATCGCGGCTTTGAATCGGTTGGAGTGACCGATGAGCCAGTTGGTCATGAAGCCGCCATAGCTGCCGCCCATTACTGCAAGACGCTGCTCGTCGATATAGCCTTTGGCGATAACCGCGTCCACGCCCGCCAGGATATCGAGGGAATCTTTCTCCGCCCAAGCGCCACGCACGGCGAGCGCGAAGTCGTGCCCATAGCCGATACTTCCGCGCGGATTGGTATAGAGCACTACGTAGCCGTTGGCTGCCAGCATCTGCATCTCGTGCAGAAAGCCGTAGCCGTACTGGGTGTTTGGCCCACCATGTATTTGGACAATCAACGGGTACTTCTTCGTGGCGTCGAAGTCAGGCGGTTTGAGAATCCACCCGTCCATCGGCCACCCTTCATAGCCCGCGTACAAAATATGTTCGGGGCTGGACAGCTTCAGTTCATTGAACAGGGCATCATTGAACGAGGTAAGACGGCGCAGTGAGTCTGGAGCATCGAGCGAGCAGGCATAAATTTCCGCGACATGGGTTGCATCTTCGATCAGCAGGAGCATGGTGCTATGCGATGCATCCATCGAGCAATCCAGCACATCCACATTACCTGGAGTGATCGTCGGCGGCTGTTTTCCGGCTCCCTCACCAGGTACGGCGTACACACGGGTTGCACCACGCTGCGAGGCGAGTATGTAAAGCGTCTTGCCATCGCGTGACCAGGCGGGCGCGGGCATCAATTGCTCATCGGTCGTATCGCTGTTGGTCCAGTCGCCGCAGCTGCCCTCGAATTCGTGCGACAAGCCCCGAGCCTCGCCCTGTCTCGCACCGGTGGCAATAGTGTATAGTTCATTATGGCTGACCGAACGCAGCCGCAGCGCGCCGTAAAACGCGATGGTGTTGCCATCGGGCGACCAGGAGGGTGAGCTACAGGAGAGCGTACCATCGGTAATGCGCGCTAACTCGCCCGCCGAACCGTTCTCTATGCCAAGTGTGTAGAGATCAAAACATGGCAGGCTCCAGCGGTCTTCACCCCGGCTGGAGGCAAAGGCGATGTGCGAGCCGTCGGGCGACCAGGCGGGGTCGCGATCATCCCAATCACCACTGGTCAGTTGCTGCGGTTCTCCTCCTGCGGCCTTCACGAGGAAGATGTGCTGGCGCCGGTCATGAATAAAGCCGACGCCGTCGAGTTTATAGAAGAGCCTGTCGATCACACGCACTTTGGGCAGCGCTTTCCCGTCTTCCGTCTCTTCATCCAGTGGGGCGACGGTCGCGCTAAAGAGGATGTACTGGCTATCCGGCGACCAGTGAGGTTGAGATACTCCGTGCGGCATCCAGGTCAATTGGTGCGACTCACCCCCGTCGCCAGGCATAAGCCATATTTGCGCTTTGCCTTTGCTATTCTTCTGCTCCCGCGAAGCATCTTTCCCCAGGGGTTCCCCTTCGCGGTCAGATACAAAGGCCAGCCAGCGACCATCTGGAGACCAGGCTGGACTATGCGCATTCGCGGTAGCGCTGGTGAAGCATTTTGCCTCGCCTCCCGTGGCAGGTATTACCCAGATCGCTGAACGATACGCGTGCTTACGCTCGTCGATTGTCGTGGCAACAAAGGCCACGCGTTGACCATCCGGTGACATGCGTGGCCTGCTCAGAATTTTGAATTGATAGAGATCCTCTATCGTAATGGTACGTGTCATTATGATTCCTGATCCTGACATCCCGTCTGGCATTCGCAAAGCATGTCAGGACAAAACTCCTTCTTCTGTTTCTGCGATTAACTGATCGACGACGGCATTCAAATCACCTGTGCGCTCGAAAGTGGCAAGCTGTCGATCGGCGCTTGACCCTTCCTTCATGATGCGATAGGCGTACTCTATCTCGTGGCGACTGCCAAGTTCATCAACTACATCACCAATGAACCACTCGATCAACTCAGTCAGCAGCTCACGGGCCGGAAATTCCTGTTGTTTGCCAAAGTCGATCAATTTCCCATCCAGGCCGTAGCGGACGGCGCGCCACTTGTTCTCCTCGATCAGGTCCATTGGATAGACGCGGAAGGTCAAGTTATCGCGGCGCAACCTCCAGAGTTTGGCGATGATGGCCTGGAAGATAGCCGCGATACACACCGCCTCCTCCACTCGAGTACACACATCACAGACGCGGAATTCCAGCGTGGGATAGGACCAGTTCGGGCGCACATCCCACCAGATTTTACTGCCATCGGGGATGGATTTTGTGGCGACCAGCGTATCTACCATGTAGGTGAAATCCGCCCACGATTGGAAGGAACGCGGGATACCACTACGGGGGAAGTTGCGGAAGATGATGCTGCGATAGGACTTCAAACCGGTATTGCGACCCATCCAGAAAGGCGAACTGGACGCCAGGCAGAGCATATGCGGCAGCAGGTAGCGCACCACATTCATAGCATCGATGAGAAATTCGCGGTCCTCGATGCCGATATGCACGTGTGTGCCGAAGATCAACAGGCGTTGCGCCAGTTCCTGCATATCCTGTTTCACACCAGCGTAGCGTTCCATCGGTGTGATGTCCTGTTTCATCCAGGAGGAAAAGGGATGTGTACCGGCAGCGGCGATCTTCAAGCCGTTCTTTCCCGCCAGTTCCATGATGGCGCGCCGCAGGCGCACCAGCTCCGTGCGTAGTTCGGCTGGCGTCTGGCATACACTGGAACCGACCTCGACAATCGACTGGTGCAGTTCGGGCTTGAGCTGCTCACGCAAGATCAGCCGACCCTCCTCTAGAATCTGTGTGATGTAAGATCGGAGTTCGCGCGTCTGCGGATCGATGATCTGATACTCTTCTTCAATGCCGAGGGTAAGTGACGGTGCTTTCATAGCTTGGTTCCTCCAGTGGGCGCAATGAATCGTGCCCCTACATCCTAACGCTTTTCCACGACAAACGTCGCTACAGCCGAGCCAGTTCCGGCTGAGACATTTAACAATGCCTCCGTCGAGAGGCGCGAGAGGCAACCGTCCATGTAGTTGCCATAGAAAATTAAGGGATTGGTATCCAGCATGCGATCAATCAAGGTGACGTGCCCATCGATCAGATTGGGGTATGGTTCACTGGGAATAGCTACCCGCTCCTGCACAATGTACGGCTCAGATAGCGCTGCCACAATCGCCTGTCCCCACTCGGTGGAATCGACCTCCCACCCCAGCACAATACCTTTCCCACCGTACTCATCGTTCGGTTTGAGTACAAAATTTTCTCTGTGCTCAAAAATATACGGGATGAGGTCAATCGTCTGCCCTCGATACCGGGCATTGCGCTCCTCGACGCGATATGTCCAGGGAATGTGCGCATCGATGGCGGCCAGTTCTTCGACATTGAAAAGGCCCGCGTTGCGCTCGTCGCTCAGAACGGCGAGGCTGGCCTTTTTGTGCAAGATTTTGCAGCGAAACGGGTTGACCATGCAGACCGCGCCGTCACGTACCGCGCGCACAACCGGGTGTTCGAGTCCGCCGCGTTCGATCAGCTCGCTGATCAGTACGCGCTTATAGATCAGGGTGATATGGAAATCCCCTGCCATCAGGCGACCCTCGCGGTACTCGACCTCGCGCGGGTCGGCGATGATACACTCGAAGCCCTGCGAACGGAAGTACTCCGCGAACAGCACAAATTCGCTGTAGCTGGGAACCTCGCGCCAGTCGAGAATGGCAATGCGCGGCGCTTCTCGGTGGCCCGCCCACTGCAGGTAGGCATCAACCAGGGCGTGCAGAACGCTGTGACGCGCTGGCAAGGGGCGCACCTCGTACTCGCGTAAAAATTCTCGCATCACGGGCAGCCCGTAAAACACCTCCGTCAGCGCATCGTTATAGGCCGGGCTTGCGGGTGTCTCCGCGTTGTACTCGGTCAGGCGCAACCCACCGCGCTCCGACACGAAAAACGTATCGACGCGCGAGGTTGGGCTGGCGTCGCGAAAACCCGGATCATGTTTGATGAGTTCTTCCTCCCAATCGTACAGCCCGAACTGTTGACGAATACCGGCATCTTCTATCGCCGCGGAAAAAGCTTTATCGAAAGCTCGCAGCAGCACATGCATGCGCGACTGGAGGAAGCGATATTGTCCAGGCGTCATGAAGCGCGGGCGCAGCACGGTACACAATGGGCGCTCGCTAAAGTAAAGCCCACGCTGCCTCTGCTGAGCCTCCAACTGCGCCTGGGACACAGCCGCCAGGTCATCCGTCAAGAGATCGTGATACCGTTGAATGGCTTCACGTAATGACATTTCGTACCTCCAATACTACCAGGGCGGGGGCAAGCCCAGCCCCTACCCTATACGAAGCACGGCCCGAACCCGTATAGGGGCTGGGCTTGCCCCCGCCCTGGTGCTTCTCTACACGCTCCCGGTTCACCGTTATGGGGCTTGCCCCCGCCCTGGTGCTTCTCCACACAAAGATTACCTGCTCAAATTCCCTCTACACGCTCCCGGTTCACCTTCATAAAGTTATCCCAGCGCAGGTCGCGGTTTTGCGGGCGCGGCTGCTTCGCCAGGCGAATCGCCATGTCAGCCATATGCTTGACCACCCACTCGAAATAAAAGGGAGTCAGCGAGTTGACATCCATATCGGGGGCGGGATTCATAAAGTCAATAGCATAGGGTATACCGCCACGAATGGCCCACTCGACAGAGTTCATGTCGTAACCCAACGCCCGTACCAGCTTGAGTGAATCCTGCACGATGCGCAGGCCCAGTTCAGGTGTGAGAAACTGGTGTTCGACGTGATATCTGCGTTCGCGCGGGTCGTACTTGATGGGCATGACTTCTTCCTGCCCCAGGCAGATACATCGCACATACTGCTCCCACTCGATAAACTCCTGCACGATGCCTGTCCGCAGGCCAAAATGGTTGTAGTGGAAAATCAATTCATCCAGAGTATGGCAGATTAATATGTCGCCTTCCTTCCAACCGCCGCCAAGCGCATCCTTCAAGATGCAGGGCAGGCCAACGTAATCGATGATGCCCTGCCAGTCCAGCGGGTAGACCAGATTGCGCAGGCTTTCATCGTGGACGATGCCGGGAACATAGTCCTTATTGGGCAGCACCACCGTCTTCGGGCTGGCAATCCCCAGTTTCGTCGCCAGGGCAGCTTCGAAGAATTTGTCATCTGAGGTCCACATGAACGGGTTATTGATTGCTGTCACGCCCTGGAGAACCGCGTACTTCATATAAACACGATAGTAAGGTACTTCCTGCGAAATACGATCGATAATCACCGCATAGGGGCAGGGTTCATCCATGCGCGTGCTGCCCAGTTTGACATATTCCGCGATTACACCTTCGTCGCGGCGGTTCACTTCTTCAATAAAGGCGGGAGGAAACGACCACTCTCGCCCGACTAATAAACCAACTTTCAGCGTCATAGCTCTACTCCCCGGTCAGTCGTGACCATCGATGTAATGGTTTATCATCTGCTTCCACCAGGGCCAGTCATGCGCCCAGCCATCCCAGATACGCAGGGCATGCCAGATATTCTTCCTCCACAGGATATCCGACATCTCCTCATTACTACCGCAAGATGGATCATCCCGGCCAATGGCCATGATGATATCCATGTGTCGTAAGGCCGCCAGGCGCGCGGGATCATGCTCATTGGCGATGAAGGCACAGGGATTGTTGAAATACACATTATCATCAGAAAAGCCTTGGGTAAAGCGCGTAATATCGTAGAAGCCGCTCAGTCCGATCACCCGGTCGATAAGCTGCGGGTAGCGGAACGCAAAATTCACGGCATGGTATGCACCAAAGCTCGTGCCAGTCGCCATCACAAAGGGGTTGGGATTACGCTGTCTGCTGAAAGGTACGACTTCATTCAGGAGATAGCTGTCATACTGGAGATGCCGTATCGCCCGCTCCGCCGGGGGTCGGTGTTTGGCATACCAGCTTTGTTCATCAACACTATCTACGCAGTACAACTGAATTTTGCCCTGTTCCAGGCGCTCACCGAGCGTGGCAACCATGCCCGTATCTTCCCACTGGAAGAAACGCCCCATTGAAGTTGGAAAAACAAGCACTCTCGCCCCCGCGTGACCGAAGACCAATAATTCCATGTCCATATTAAGGGAACGACTAAACCAACGATGATATTCACGATTCATTCGACTACACACTCACATCTGGCTTAAAACAGCAAGCCAACTACATTTTACAATCTTATCTTATGCAGCCTGCCAACGAACTGCGTTCTATCCTGCGGTCAGGCAAGCTGCATGGAAGACACTGCGTGTCAAGCAGTCGGAAGGCATGCCCTCATCAGATCACGCGGCCCTGGGTGATCGGGGGAAATGGTGAAAAATACACAACGAGACCACGGGTTGGCCTATGGTGCTCTGCCAAATCGTATCACCCAGGCTGTGTGCATGTCAAATTCGAGCAGGCAAGCATCAGGACTCAAACATGACGACCGCGCGGGTCGCCACTACTATACACGTGAAACATGCCAAAAGCGTAGTAGAGTAGTGGTGACCCGCGCGGTCGTCATATCACCTAACCAGCTTCCTCCACATCCCAAATCCACTGTTCCAGGTGTTCCTCTAACCATGCCTCCGCTTGCTGAGCCTTCACTTCGCGACCAGTGCGTGCAGGTTGCGCGGGCAGGGATAGCACCAGGTCAAAATCGTCATCGGCGGCGATACGATTAAAGCGTTCAAAGCCGCAGCCGTGACAGCGGTGTATAATCACATACTCCGCGTTTGGGCGCTGGAAACGACCGACAGGCTCCATCGAGCAACCACAGTTGCTCATCCTGTCCCCTGGTTTCCGGTCATCGACATGACGGGAATAGAGACAGAAAGGGCAGTGATTGCGATGATGTCCACCACTGGGCGGTGGACAGACGAAGCGGCGGCAGTGCCTGCACTTAAACACCTCTTCCGAGGATTGTTTATAGCGCGGCTTAAGGCGTTCCTCTGAACGATAGTCGTCCTCTTCCTCGTAGACATCCAGGTTGTTCCAACAGTGTGTCTTTTTATCCAAACGCAGAAGCTTTTTGCGTGACGTTCGCATCGGTGAACCTCTTCTTTATTTTCATTCTGTTCGTTCTGTTGTCTGTAGATGATTTGTGATCTTCCCCGGTGGCGCAGGCAACATATGCCCGCTGGTAGGAGAAGGAAAGAACAACAACCGATGCTGAACGTTTCGCTGTATTACACATAAAACCTCTGCTCTTTCTATAGCGCGATGCCGTCTCGAAGACATACATCGCCTGAATAGCGCATGGGAAGACCATGCAGTTTGAATGGATTTCACGGCTTCTTCAGGCATGGCAGTAGATGGACACGAAGCCACTAGAGTGGCCAATAGAGAGATGGGCAGACTGCTACCCTGGAATACTTACCAGTACCTGACGAACAAAGGAATGAGTTGTAGCTGATGTGTGGGGAGGCGCGAGGAGGTAACTGCTAACGAGGTAAGGTAATGAAGATGGTCTCGCCAAAGCGAACACAACCTTACGCTGAGAACTACTCAGTGTTCAAGCATAATGAATGAACATACGTTGTATGAGTAATTTAGTAGCAGTCCACCGCGCCAACGTTTGAGAGGACTTGCATCAAAAAGTTACCTTTCTAGAGCTATGCTGAATTCACTGTAGTAGAGTATAGTCAGCCCTTGGAGAAAAGTCAAGGAAAATAGCAGGGGTTTGTAGACATTGTGAATTATTACCACAGCAGAAGCATATGAGATTGATATAAGAATAAGCAATAACCCTAAGGGCAGACTCCTACACCAACGTCGTGTAGACGACCAGCCGCAGGGTGGTCTGATGCTGATTGGGAATCCAATCGCCAGCGCAGGTAATTAAATTCAGGTACGTGCCTCCCAGGTTGCCAAAGATATCCTGGAGAGGCGCCTGGTCTGGTGTATAGTAGGCAATGCGCGTCACGCGGAAATGCAGCGTCTTCCCGGCGCTATTCATCACCTGGACATCGTTGCCTACCTGTACATCACGCATACGCCAGAATACCGCCGGATAGCCCCCTGGGCGGTCAAGGTGACCGTCGATGACTGCGCTCCCTCGTTCGCCCGGATGGGGTCCCAGACCATACCAACCCACATCCTCCCAAGGATTTTGCGCCGGTATTGCCAGTTCGCCGTCAGATCGAATGCCCACCATTTCAACGAATGCATTGACGCCTACGGCTGGAACGACCAGGCGTATTGGATCCTTTTTTGTGTTTCCTGGTTGCGTCGCTGTAGCAAGAATCGTCGGTGTGACCGCGCTACCATCATTTGCATGTTCAGTATGCAGCTGCGGCGTTCCGGCGACCGTGCTACTACAAGCGCTCAGCATGAGTATCACGATGAGTGCGTACACACAAAATGGCAGTCGAACCGTGCGCATAAACTGCACACCTTTCCTACTAACTTTGCTGCTAACGCTTTACAGTGACACGACGAAGAAAGACTCCGGCACCCAGTAACAGCAGCGATGCGATACCCAGCAACCCACATCCCAAAAGCAGGTAACTCACCGTAAGTACGAAAATGCGTCTCATTTTCATTTTTGTGCCTCCTTCTACTCCTATACTGAAATAACCGTAGCCATTATGGATAGATTAACGCTCTTCAATGTTTAATACGTTATACTGTACAATAAGTAACTTCGTGCACGCGGGATACGACTCTCTCTTATAATTATTCAATTGCAGAGTTTATATATTAGTCGCTAGCAGGCTAAAAAATGCTCGAGCGAGGGACACATGCAAAACGTACAGGCCACCTTTCGAGAAGGTTTAGCAGGTTAATTTTCAACAATGCGGTCCAGGTCTACAAGCAGTTCCAGCTTTGTGTCTGATTCTGTTGTTGCTTGCTTAAACTCCCGGTGATACGCATCGATGGCATGAACCGATTGCTCCACCACCGCAGTCGCTTTCTCAAAGCTCTCCGCTTTCATGTAATAGATCAGAAAATCGCCCTCAGCGGTGCTATCAAGAAAGGCCGATTCTACAATCACGCCCTCGTCACGCATTGTTTCGAGGGCTTCTTCCTTTCGTCTATTTAGCTCGTCAGCCCACTCTCGCACACGTTCGAGGGAGCCTGGTTTTAGCTTCACCTTGATGCATTTTGTTTCAAACATCGTGCACGCCTTTCTTGTATTGTGAATGTTTGGGATAGAGAGCAGGTCGGAGCCGTCACCCATGGCCTCCCAAGACAATAGAAATCACTCCTGTCTCCGACTTTGTGAAGCAGAAGAAAAGGAGGCTTGTATAAACGATAGTTTCAAATCAGGGGAATAACATAGTATTAAGCTTGATTAAACTCATCTATTTCATCGCGCGTTACAGTTCTGCCAATATGTTTACTCAGGCCATCTAAAATACGTGCCCTCATTAACCTTGTTATCGATTGACCCTCTTCTGCGCGCTGAATGGTAGAAACCGACACGTCCGATAAAACGGACAACTCCTGACGTGTTAGCCTCGCGACTTCAATACGAAAATCTTCTAACCTCATTAGGACTACCTCTGCAAATACTTTTGCTAGCTATTTTAGCATACAAGAAGATTAAAGACAATCTCCCACTTATTCTACTGTGCCATGTTAGTATTGATTACTTAATACTAGTCAAAACTATTGATAATTGTTTCTTTTTGTGCTATGCTTGTATTGGTGAGTATAAATTAGTGGCTTGTGTCAACTACTAAAGGAGGTGATAACAAAGCTGGCTTGTTGTGTATGAGACAACAAGCCAACACGTGAGAACATCCGCAAACTTTGTCGATGTCACTGATGTTCTCGTGGTTCATTGTGACATTCTAGCGTCACCACGTCAAGCTAGAAGAGGATTGCAAGACATGCCAAACACACTCCAGATCACTAACGAGCTTACTGTGACCGCATTGATCGAAATGCGCAACATGGCCTTTGCCAAGCACTACCGTGATGGACTCTGCTGGTCGCTCTCCGGCGACTACCGAGGCGACCAGCCGCTTTCGGACACCCATCTGGTCGCGAACCTCAAGAGGGATGCGGCAAAGGGCTACTTCGACGGCCAGCATGAGGACAGTCTTTTGTATGTCGGCTTCTACTTTGGGGCGCTGCATGGCTGCCTGCTCTCGCCGCAGACGGGCCGACTTCGCCCTGATGTGACCGCCCTGGTCACTTGCTCGCATCCCGACGCCGCGAAGGGCTACTATGTCGGACGCCGGGATTGCTTTATGGACACTCCCTCCCATCAACACATCTATACAGATAGCGAACTAGTGAAAGAACTCTGCCAGATCGCGCGGGATGTGATGGGCTACCCCGATGAAGAGAACTCCTGGTACTACAGCATCGGCTGTGTACTGGGCAATCTGAGCGTGCAAGTGTTTCCTGCCACAGCAGAAGAGTATCAGCAATGGAAAGCTGAATACCGCCAGTGGCAAGAGCAGTATGAGCAGGAGATGGCGAAAATGCGTAGAACTGAATCTTTCCAGGCAGTAGCTATAAAAGAGGTATAAGCTTAGCGATGAGGGTAGGTGACAAGTGCACCTACCCTCATACAGATAGAAAATTCGTGCGACGTGCATTTAGATGTCAAGTATGCGAGGAGTGTGTTATGGGTTTATTAGGGAGACCGACGCCAAGAAATGACTCACGATCAAAAGGAGAACGCAGCGAGTTGCTAATTGCGGGGGCGTTGGCGTGCGCGGGGTATAATGTTCTGATGCCGTATGGACAAATGCAGCGCTATGATCTTGTTATTGAAGACGCAAACGGGGAATTTTGGCGCGTCCAGTGTAAGACGGCGTGGCTGTCAAAAGACCGCTCTACGCTTCAATTTGCGGGGGCCTCAGCCCACTACAAGCACGCCTACGAGCGTAAGGAGCTTGTGAGAAAACACTACCGGGGTGATGTGGATTACTTTGCGGTGTATAGCCCCGACCTTCAAAAAACGTACCTTATTCCAATTACCGACGTCGGGGATACTATGAACGCGCTGCGGTTAGTTCCAACCAAGAACAATCAGGCGAAGCATGTGCGATGGGCAGCAGAGTATGAGTTATAACGCTGGTGACAGGACTCGAACCTGCAACCTCTGGTTCCGAAGACCACTGCTCTATCCATTGAGCTACACCAGCATACGTAAAAGTCAGATGCTCTATCCACTGAGCTATGGGTGCATCACCCAAATTATAGCATGAGTGTCAACGACATCGCTAAGTACCCGTCGTTCTGCTTGTGCTAATGCTTTTATTCATTTTTGACGAAGACGCAAGTATATGCTACTCTGCGAGAGAGAAAACGAAGTACCACAAGGAGGCTATGCTATGTCAGCACTCGTGCTTTTACCCGGCGAGGGCAAGGTAGTTCAGATAGGCGGGCTGGGGGTGGTTTTCAAGCTCTTCGGCACGGACACCGGAGGGCAGTTTGCGGTCGTCGAGCACCCTCTCGCGCCAGGAACACTGGGTGGTCCCCCCTTAAGCGTCAACTTAAGGATCTGAACCATCGAAAAGAGCAGCCAGATCGGCATCCAAGGCCAAGAGCGAGTGAAAGCGGTGGCGACGTTGGTGTTCGAGCAAGGGACGCTGGCGACGCTGCCGGAAGAGTCGGCGAAATTCGGGGAGCGCCTGGCGGAGTTGCTCTTGACTGTACCAGCCCTTGATGACCTGTTGCAAACTCTGCAAGGCCAGGTGAGCCAGTTGCCACGTACTCAGGGCCACGGCGAACGGCTCGCCATCAGCGAGCTGGCGGCGCAAGCCTTCGAGATCCTCCTCAATGAGCAACCAGGCGACCAACAAGGCGGCAATCACCGCCTGAGCAGTCTCCGGCGTCTCACAGCGCAAGGTATGCAGATCCAGCAGCTGTTTGATGCGTTTGAAGAGCACTTCAATGGTACAATCACAAATGACAAATTCTGCCTGAGCCGGATGGGAT
>WNGJ01000731.1_pt1 | contig 30886 bp, 19 predicted proteins | sample 5400611 | NCBI WGS metagenome assembly WNGJ01 (sample SAMN13153375, study PRJNA577476) | soil metagenome | isolation source: 40 cm soil or saprolite under Garry oak tree replicate 1 | place: USA:California | collected 2016-06-15
TCGCTGGATCGAGGAGTACAATCACGACCGGCCGCACCGCGGAGTGCAAAATCGCACTCCGCACGAGGCTTTCTTGGCTTTCGCAGGTGTACTAAAAAACGAGGCCCTGACTGTCTAAATTAGCGGGGAGCACTACACTTGGTAGCCGCATGAACCAGACATCACACGCATTCGATAGTCTTACAAATATAGTCGGGTGGTACCTTCCGCCGCATGACCGGTCGCTGGGGATAGCGCAAATGCCTGGTCAGGAAGCGGCGTAATTCCAGCATTCGACTAAATTCACTGAGAAACAGAATCCGCCATAGTGCGTCAGACCAACATGGCTAAAGGCGATCCTTACATTTCTTGTGATCTTCGCACGCTGACTTCAACATAGCATCCAGTACGGTTAAAGTCAGCACGCCAAATACATCAAAAACCCAGATTCAACAAGAGAGGAAAGCACATTCACCCAAGGGTTTTCACGACGGATTCAGATTATACTGACTTATTTCTTTTTGAGAACGTCTGCCCGCGAGCAAAATGAGGCGGTTGCGAGTGTGTCAGAAAAGCCATGCTGATCTCGCAGCTTCTGACGACACGGCAGACCGGGTACCTTGAGTTCGGCTGAAACAAAAGTGTTTTACTGGTGGCACATCTATTTATGGAGTCTCCTAATGAGAATACGCGCGAGAGCGGGGCTGATGCCAGCTGTTGGCTTGATTATCTTTGGGGGTGTTCTAATCCAACTTGCATCAGCTCAGGTAGCTGCGGTTCTTCCGTCTCCCACCAGTTTGACCTTTGCCGATCAGACAATTGGAAAGGCAGGCGGATCTCAGCTCTCTCGCTTGACGGATACAGGCGCAGCAACCCTGACTATGACACGCATTGGCACTGGGACCAGACCTAGAGTCCCGTTCGTGGAGGACAATGCTCAAGGCAATCCGAGAAACATAACACCACAGGCTACGGGAATGGGGGCGTGTACCAGCGTCAGTGATTGCGCATATCAGCTACTTAATCAGCGTGCGGCGGCTTCCCAGAATAGCTTCTTTGTCTATCAAGACGATGATTCAGGGTTCAATCATGGATTTGCTTCTGGCTTGTTTGGCACGATAGACCTTAGCAAGGTCATCATCAATTCTGGATGCGTCGACAGCTCCACTTCATCCAATGGTTGCTCGTCGGACAGTACGAGTCTCGACGTGACACGTGGCACCGTGTTTAGTATTTCATTCCCTCCGTTATCTGGAACAGATTTCGTCGGGTTGAACTTCCAGGACCCGGAAAACTACGATGGTCAGACAATCATCGGAACTGGGTATAACCTGACTCCCGCGACGGACCTGCAGTTCGACGTTCGCTCACCTAATGGAGCAATTGTTCAATTTGGCGTTGGCGGCTGTGTTACTGGCTTCTTCACGCTAGGGCAGTCCTGGGCGACGGTGACGGTACCCATCAATACGCTGGTTCTACCGCCGGGCGGATTGCCAACTACTTGTCCACCCGACCTCACCAGCATTCATATCCTCTTTACCGTGGGCACGAACGCTGGGGTGTCTCCAAACGGTGGTACAGTGCTGCTCGATAACATTAAGTTCGCACCAGTTCCGGCGCGTCAGACTAGCAGTCCCATCACACTCAGCTTGCCATTGAGCACGCAAACCTTCGGGGTTGTTCCCGTGGAAAATGGCGCCAATGGATCCGACATTCCTCCAGACCAAGCAGATCGGAACTCCTCCGCAGTCTATGAATCAGCACTTACGGCGCTCTCACTCTTCAAGCGTGGTCAAGCGGGGGATGTGACTAATGCTTTAGAGATCGCAAATACGCTTGATTATGCGCTCTATCACGACAATCATGGTGATCCGATACCGACAGCGCCCAACACATCTGCCGGTTGCTTCTCGGGGATCAGGGCGCAGCAATGTGGGCTCCACAGCGCTTACAGCAGTGGGGACATCGGCTTGCTTAACAATCAGCCACCGCCCGCGAACGGCCAAGCGGGAGATGTTCGACTTGCAGGCTTCTCGGGGGGAACAACTCTCTGTGGTTCGACCGGTTTCTGTCTTGTACTCGATGGGGCCACTGGCGGAAATAATGCCTGGGCGATGCTGGCGCTTATGGCGGCGTACCAGCAGTCCGAGAATGTCACATATCTGAATGACGCGATCACGATTGGCAATTGGATTGTTGCCAACCTCACTGACACCAGTGGTACAGGCTACGGCGGCTACTTCCTAGGATATAACGATGAGGGCCAGCCAAAACAAGTCATCGTGGGAAAATCCACCGAGAATAGTGCTTATATCTTCGCGGCTTTTGCTCTGTTGGCACAGATCGAGACGCTCAGAGGTAACAGCAGCGCGGCCGCTCAGTGGATGGCCAGGGCCACTGCCGCGGGCGACTTCGTTATGGCCATGTTTGGGCCTGCTAGCGGCCGATTCTACGCCGGGACAGTTGCGGCTGGAATCCCCCCCAACCCACCGGCGGGGATTTGCGAGGATCCATTCACACAAAAGGGCAACGATGTCATCAACACCTGCGACTTTCTCGATGCGAATTCCTTCGCTACGTTGCCTATGGCAGGATCATCGCGCTACGAAGGCCAGATCGACTGGACGCGCCCCGCTAAGCACATGCTGGGGACGTTTGCTCAGACGGTGACGGCTGGGGGACAGGCTTATCAAGGGTTCGACATCGTGGCGGCACCTAGCGCGGGTGCAAATGGAGTCGCCTGGGAGTTTACAGGCCAGACTGCAGAGACCTGCAATTACCTGGATGGCCTTCTTAATGTGACAACCTTCCAAGTATGTATACAAACCTACATCCCTGAGATCCTGCAGGCCCATAACTCAGCTCCTTTTGGTGACGGTCTAGGACTCGTGGCCAGCACAATGCAAGACGGCGACGTACTGCCCCCTGTGAGCCAGTGCCTGAGAACTCCTTTCCAATGCATTCCGGAACGAGTGGGCCTAGCAGCCACCAACTGGGGCATCATCGCTGACCAGAATTTCAATCCTCTCTCGGCGGCCGATTTCTCACTCAATGCGTCTGTGCCCGGACCCATCACGTTGAGTGCGGGGCATTCTGCCAGCGCAACCGTGATCGTAAGCTCGCAAACTGGATTTAATGGTGGATTCAACGGTTCCGTTACGCTCACCTGTTCAGTGCAACCTGCACCACCCTTTGCCCCAACATGTTCGGTTAACCCCGCCTCGGTGAACCCTGCTGGCGTCTCGGCGAATGCAACACTCATGATCGACACCACCGGCTCCACAGCCTTTCTAAGAGCTCCGCTTCTTCCTCATGATTTGCATCCTCCGTACGTGTTGTTGCCCTTTGCTAGCGTGGTGCTGTTAAGCGTCGGATTTATCCCTGGGCGGCCCAGAAGGAAAAGGCTTCGTGGACTCCTTCTCTGTGCGATCTTTGTAGGGCTGGGAGCGCTAGTGGCCTGCGGGGGTGGGAATGGGAACAGTCACACGTCGACAACGACGGGTACGCCACCTGGAACTTATACGGTCACCATTTTGGGGACGGCGGGTTCGACGCAGCACACGACCACGGTAACGCTGACTGTGCAATGACGCGCATCTTCTCGCAGCCCCTGTTCGAGAGTTCGAGCTGCCTAAGAGATATCCCCATTCCTCTACCGCGACGATTTTGACCCATCATAACTAGCTGCTGAAGTGATCAAGTGATTCCGATTGCGTGTGAACAAGGTGTTCCGACCTCGGAACAGGACCGCAAGCATTCCAAAAGTGTCGCCGAGTCGCAGAAACGAGATGACCGTTTGACGGCTTACTGCTGCCCGTATTCTGCGGGAGTGGCATCAGTCGGCGATTCGCCAAACACACCGCGGCCATTCGCCCAGAATAACCTTGGCCATTTTGGGTGTGCTGTGCAGAAAATTCCATCACCTTCCGAAAGCCTGATGTACGCCGGATGCAAATCACCTCGTCGCAACTCAAGCTTTAGAGATCGTTTTCGTGAGAACCGGCCCATCGTCCTCCGGCTCCAGCCAGTGGTATGCGTGAACCTGGTACAGATCCGAGCCTACGAATTCCTTGCCCAGTTCGTGTGTCTTACTTCGTACGAAAGGCATTCGCAACCAGGGTTTGATAAGGGTTCGATAACAATTCCTTAGGTAACCTAGCAGCTCCTAAATGCGCCATCCGTGCCGCCAGATTTCAATCAGTTACCCAAGGTCATCGCTTTGACACGGTAGAGGTCTGCGGTTCGAGCCCGCACGGGCCTACCACTTTTCTAGCATTTACAACGTGTTACAAAATTCCCTCGCCGCCACGAGTGAGGTGAAATGTGGTGGAATGACCGCCCTGCAGGTAAACACGCTCAACCGGTATAACCGATTGCGGAGCAAGGCTAAAGCATGAGCGACACAGGCCAGAAGAGATTCCACGTGCGTCTTGTGCAGCCTTCAGCGCCAGCGAATGACCTCGGCGAGATGAGCGAAGCAAAGCTCTACGGCTATTTTCGACCAAAGTTAGGTGAGAGCCGCGCAGAAAACGTAATGTCGGAGTTAGAACACAGCCGCAGCGCAGTCACGGAGTTTGAAGCGTCACTTGGCCTCAAGAGGCGAGTCGAAATAATCGAAATTTAGCCTCTCATGGTGCCGCACTTGCTGCGCCTGTACCGCCCCATTCCACGAATAGCCGGTCGGCTTCTTTGGCTTCAGCTTTGAAGCCGTACTGGTTTGTGAGCAGAATAGTGACTAGCGCAAGCGCACAGGTGGAAATGTGCGCAAAATTTATGACCTCTTCGTCTTCGAAGTTGACTTCAAGATCAGCTCCATTGAACCGCCGTCCCACCTGTGGCATGCCGGAATGCGTGAAGCTGTGCAGAACGTTTTTATCTTTTAAGAAGTGCTCGAACAGGCCTTCAGCAGCTCCCGGAAGTTTATAATTAAACGCCGAATCTATCTCCGTGCCGACGGTTCTGAAATCGGTTTGATACTTATCGGCGATGATGTCGTCCACGATGCTCTGGGGCTTGAAGAGAACGACGTGCGCACGGATCAGCGCCTCCATCGTGGGACGCAAGAGCGCAAAGGCGCTGCTGTATAGCTTCTGATTCATCAGGCCCAGCATGCCCTCGTGATAGTCCACGATCAGCGCCCAATAACCGGCAAGCAGCTTGTCCCTGTCCGGCGTTTTCTCCGGCGTCATGCCTAGCGTTAATTGTTTACCGACCAACAAGTCTTGGAGTCTGCGCCCGAGTGTGGTACAGCGCTCGATTTCAGCTTGAAGCACCGATCCTTTCTCCCTTGCCCGCCTCTTCAGCACAAACCAAGCGATGGCTGCGCACGCTAGTGCAAGCGTGAATACTAAGCCAGCAGACTCCCATGTCTTCATCAAGATGTGCTGTCAGTCCTCTGCGTGGAGAGCTTATCCAATAACGGCGGCAGCACGGCACAGATGTGCTCGATGAAGTTCTGCATGTTATTGAGCCGCTGCCGACAACTGCTGCAGCCCGGCACTGTGATGCCGTCGAGCACAAACGTCGAGAAGTCGTGGCGGCGAATCTCGGACTGAAGGGCGCGAAGCAGCTCGGATTTTCTCATTGGCTTTCCGCGAAATACTCGAAACCGTAACTTTTGGAACTGGATTGAAGCTGTGCAAGTGCCGCTTGGTTTGGTTCGAAATCCGCGAAGCGCAGATACGCCTCAGTTAGAACTAAGACTCCGGCACCGATTACTTCACGGACTTTTGACCGTAATCCTTGGGCGAAGCTGATGATGTCTTGGTGCATAAGGGAATTACGAACCATCTGCGGAAATTTTGAAGGGTCACTCGATGGGTCGCCTTTCGCTTTTATGTTTCGCTCCCAGATGTACGGCCATTGACGCGGTATAAATACGTAGGCTCGATCTTCAACGAGATGGGGCAGACCAACCTCACGGAAGACAGGCTGACCAAGATGCGCTACCTTGTTTCTCAACAGCCGCATAAGGGGCAGCCATTCCCGATCATTTCCTTCCGAATAGACAAGAGGCCGGAGTGTCTCATGGAGCCTTCTCAGGTGATGGTCAGCCGGAGACAAGACAAACTCTATGTTCGGCAAAGCTTTTTCCAGCCAAATCTCGATAGCGGTGAATTGTGCTCGCCCGACCGTCAATCCCGGTATCAGGCCGGTCAGTAGCAGGGCGGTTAGGTCTGCCATTGCGTCCAAAGCAGCCTGCAATGAAATCAGGGAATCCCTGAAGTGCTTCCGTGCCTTTTTATCCGCATCCGGTGACCACGGCTCACCTTTGAAACGCTTAATTGGATCGTAAGTCAGATTCTGCTGCTGGGCGAACAGCGGCAATTGCTCATCGGCGTCCATAAGGGAATCCTTGACGCTGCGCACCACCATACTGAAATAACTTGAACAGAACGCTTTCGTCATCGCTCATGAAGGAAGGAGCAGAGCCGAACGAGAGATAGTTGGCACGGAGGTAAAGGTCGAATAAGGATGCAGGAATCGCGCCAGCATCAAGTGCGTGAATCCAATCGGACTCCGCTTGGGTGTAAACGAATGGGGCGATGCTTATCCCCGCTGGGCTGAGGTTGCAGTTGTCGATGAGCATGCGTCGTGCCTCTGGCAGCTAATTCCTCAATTCTCTTCACAACGTCGGAGGGATGAAAAAGCAGATCAGGTAGGAATCGCTCCGGTTCGAAGCCTTCGGCTGCCTGAGCACTTCATCTTCGAGTTGTTCTCGCCAATATTCTACCAGCAGTCCAGATGATTATTTATGCGGTAGGCCGACGGCACTCTGGGCAGCCGCGCACGGCGACGGCATTGCCGCGTTACGAAACCCTCGGTATGATCCAACAACCTGCAGCAGGGAGATTCTCATGGACCTGTGCTGGGATCGAGTAGGCAGTCAATAGCGCATGAAGGCCGTGGTAAACAACCCCTCTTTACAGTGGTACACGAACTTGAGCGCGGCGAAGTCGATGCCGCCGCGTTGTCCATTTGCTAGCGTCCATCGGTGCCCGCGCTTCTACCAAAGTCTCGCGCTATTATCCAAATACGGCAGCACCGGAATCGAGCCAGCTGACGATGACGCCCTCCTCAAGAAATGGAGTGCGTCTGATCTATGGCCCACGACGAAGGAACAGGCCACCTCGGTAATGGGACCAGCCGATGGCCGAGACACTTCCATAACTTCTGTCCCGAGGTTTCATTTGAGCGTTTCGGATTCTTCGCTTCGCATCTGAGTGCCTATGCCGATGAGACAGATCGAGACAACGCGCATCGTTCGCTGGGAAAAGCTGGAGCCGGAGCTAAAGATTGGAGATGGACGTGGGCGTCTGTTGTGCCGCTGCACTATTCTGAATGCCCGATTTATTCACCTTTGGCCCACGCTGCTACTATTACTCCGGCGCAACAAAGCGAAATCTTCTCGATGAAACCAAGTCTTTATGGCTTTGGCATTGATTTGCGAGCCTTGCTCAGTGGTTCCGGCAGTGGTTACAAGCTCGCCCATAATTGAACGTGAATGAACTGGAGGGCAAGCCATGAGAGCTGTGAAAATTGCGCCGGGAAAGCACGCGAAATATTGGAAAGATTGCCTTGCAAATGACCATATCTGTGTTGGGTGGGGTGAAGTTGGCAACCTCAAAGATTACAGCTCGGAGGCGGAACTTCGGGATGCCGTTAACCGATACCAATATGACGGCAAGGCTCCCGGCAGAGCATCAAGCACAGCTTGGCAGCTTTGGACCCTGAGACATTTACAGCCGGGCGACAAGGTAATTGCGAATCGGGGAAAGTCCGTAGTGCTTCGAGTAGGTACGGTGACGGGCAACGGTCGTGAACCGTATCGCTACGACGCCGATCACCGTTATGAACACATCGTTCCAGTTGACTGGGGCGCATCGACCGAACCGAAAAAGATTCGATCCCAAAAGGAATGGAGTGACACAGTTGTGGATGTACCAGCAGAACTTTACAAGCTGATCACTGGATCATTACCGGCAGATTTTGGACTGGACGGAAGTCAGGATACGGCGGCTCTCAAAGCGGTTGATGCACTCGAATCAGCAAAAGAACACGGCGCAGGACAAGGATATTCTGGCTCAGCCGAAGTTCGGGCGGCCTTGGAGAAACATGCAGTAAGGCAAGCAATTGAGTATTTCAGCCGCCAAGGATTCCGGATCGTAGAGAAGGGCAAGCCCTACGATCTTTGCTGCACTCGTAGCCGGAAACAGCTATTCGTTGAAGTCAAAGGCACGCAAGGCGGCTGGGAAAAAGTAATTCTGACTCGAAATGAAGTTAAGTTCGCTCGGCGCACGCGGAAGCAGATGGTGCTGTTCGTGCTCCATCACATCAACATCACCGGCAATCCGCAGAAGCCGCGTGCATCTGGAGGAACGCCGCATATTTTGCGTCCATGGGACCTTGACGCCGGGAAGCTTGATCCTCCAGCGTACGAATATTACCTACCCCATTGAGTGCGTCACAGTCATACTCTGGCGGGTTCGCTGACCTCTTGCGCGGCCTTCGTGATTAGCTCGCTTACTTCCGTAGTCTTCTTGGCGAGCACATACCGCCATTGACCATAGCTGCCTTCGGCACTAACAGCGGCAGCCCAGCGCTCCGCAGCGGCACGTTTCACGTCTCCGACAGGATCATAGCCCTTGGTTTCCAAGATGAGGTGCATTGGCGGCTCAGTCTTCAGCCGGATTATGAAGTCAGGAATGTAGTCGTGCATCTGCCCGTTATAGAGGTAGGGCACGGCGAAGCCCAAGCTCGCGTTCTTCACGAAGGCATCGACAGCTCGGTGCCGGTCGATGTAGAACGCAGCTGCCTGCTCCCATTTGGCAGTGTCCGGTACGACGTAGTTCAAATGGCTGTGAAAGACTTCACGCGGCTCCCGGCTCGTCCAGAAATCTACGTCGGCAGTCGAGCCCGGCCCGCGACTGCTCTCGTATAGCGGTATTTCCGGCGTCTCGCCGCCGCTCGTATCTGGGTGGATGTTCTCCGATAGAATCTCGACGAGCCAGCCATAGTAGGGTGACAGCCCCACGTCTTTGATATCGGCTGGAGGATGTACGACGACGTGCTTCCGCAAATATCGCTCGATGATAGTTACGAGCTGCGGGAACAAGACGTGCGCTGGTGCCTGACACTGTGGCTGTGCGACGTAATGCTTAGTCATGCCCTTGGCAAGGTCGAAGACAATTTCCTGCACACGGCGTTTTGCTCTGTACTCGCGTAGCGTGACTTCATCGATGCGCCCCGGCCCAGTCAGGGAAAGTCGGCCAGCATTGTTGACGCTCAGGCCTTTGACTTCGACTTCGGGTGGGATCGAGTCTGGCAGTAGGCTTAGCGACGGCACTTTTTCCCAGTCCATGGTTACACGATTGCGGATCGCCTGTGTGTAGCCCTCGACACGCGGGAATCGTATTTCGTAGCGAGCCTTTTCCGGCAGTGCATGGACATGGTAACGCTTTGGTCGCGGTGTGCCGGGCGCACGCGATGTCGCTTTGAAGGGAATCACCTCGAACGGCACGCCGAGAACCTTTGAGACTTCCTCGGTAAACTTGCCATCCTCACCGACTTCGTAGCTGGCACGGCGCAACCCGCGTCCAACAACTTGCTCGCATAACAACTGCGACATGAAGGGCCGGATGCCAATGATGTGCGTAACAGTATTGCAGTCCCAGCCTTCGGTGAGCATGCCAACGCTGACGATGCAGCGCACATCGCGTCCGGGCGGATGGAGCGGGCGCTTCAGCTTGGCCGCCAACTCCTCGAATCCCTCTGGATAGATCGGTCGGCCCTGCTTATCGGCAGGCCAGCTGATCTTGCCGACTGTGTCGAGAGTGAGCCGCATCCAGCGCAGTTCATCACTCTTCGCTTCTCCAGTATCAGTTTCGTGAACAACCTTCATATCGACGCGGATCGTGTTCACCTGATCTTTGCGGTTCCTGAAGCCCTCGATCTTCGCCGAAGGAATTCCTGCCGGAGCCTCGTCATTCGCCAGCCAGTCGAAGATCACCTTTGCGATTTTTGTGTTCTTGCAGACCAAGATGAACACCGGAGGGCGCGGATCGCTGCCCTCCTTCAGCCATTCCTCGCGTTCCTTCTCCCAATACGCCGCCAGCATTCTGATTGGATGGTCCGCGTATTTCAGGATCGCTTCGGCTTTCGGGCTGGCTTTCTTACCGCCACGTTCGGCTGGAGTCAACTTCGGCAGAATCCACTGCCAGATGTTGAAGTAGCTCGGATGCTCAGCGCCGGTGGTATCACGGATCGCAAGCTGCGGAATCTTTACCAGCCCAGATTCAATAGCGTCAATCAGGCCGAAGTCGCTGACGATCCACGGAAACGGTTTGTTCTGCTCCTGCCCAATCCGGCCGAGGAAATACGGTGTCGCAGACAGATCGACGCAGAAGTTGATGCCGCGCAGCTTATTGATCTTGTCTAGTCCATCTACCCATACTGTGGCCTCATCGCGTTCGGCGAGCCAGTCCTCGCGCTCGTCGTCCTCCATCTGCTCCCAGTCATCCGGGCGCTCCTGGAGAATGCGATACGCATGGTGGGCTTCATCGTTCATCACGAGGATATTTTGCTTGCCGCCAATGTCGCGCCCAAGCACACGATTCAGAAGCGCCGTGTCGCTCTCGACGTATCGCATCGACTCAACTTTCACCTTCTTGAGGCTGCCGTCTTTGTCGCGCTCTTCATCGAGCACCGTAAGCATTCCGGCGCTGACCTGACGTTCGTAATCTTTCAGGGTGAGATAGCGGTTACCACGAGCCGTCGTGGTCTTTGGGCCGATGGTGATTGTTTCTCGTGTTCTGACCGGCACGCCTGCCTTCGTTACCTTCGCGCTGACGCCGCTAACCTGCACTGACTGCGGCTCGAAGACATGCCAATTGGTGACGAGAACTTTGCCTTGGGTGAGCAGCGGCATTAAGTGTGACGGCACCAGATCACGAGTTCGGTAGATGCTCGCTTCTCCAAGCTCGGGATCGAGTTCACGCAGCCGGTTGCGGATCGTTACGTTCGGACAGACGACGAGCACGGCATCAGAGAATCTCGCGTCACTGCGATCATTAACTTTGTTGAGAATGCTCCAAGCAGCCAGCATTCCCATCACTGTTGTCTTGCCGGAGCCGGTTGCCATCTTGCAGGCATAACGCAGAAAGCCCTTGAATCCCTCTGCCTTGCGCTCGTCACTCGGTTCATCACGAGCTACGGGAATGCCCTGTAGGAAGTCGGCCCGCGCCTCTATGAGGAAGATAACGGTCAACGCAGCCTCAAGCTGGGCGAAGAACAGCCGCCGCTCACGCCCGTCTCGTTGCCACCATTGAATCAGTTCGAGGGTCGTGCGTGTCACGCCGGGATAGCCTGCCTGCTGCCATGCTTCGAGTCTCTCGCGAATCAACGTCACAAGTGCGAGTTCGAAGCCATCAGGGAAGTCTTTCGACGCCTTCAGAACGGTGCCATCTACGGTCCACGTGTCACGCTGGTCTTGCGGTGGGAATACGACTGGAGGTCTCCGCTTTGCATGCTCAGGCGATGCCGGTCTCTTCTCCGGCTGCTCGCCTTCACGGATGTACCAATATTTTGTTGGCTTCTCGAATGGCTTATTAAGAATGGGTTCGGAGACTTCCGCGTACTGGCTCATGGCAGCTTCCTAAGCAGTCCTTGCGTTGATACTCTCCCAACGACGGCGTGCTTTTGCTGCTTGCAGCACTACAGATGTCATCCATGCCAACAACCCAGCGTTTGCAATTACTCCCCCAAAATCTATTCCCATAAGAGGCCACAAGTGAATTAGGACTGCGACAAACGCAGCGAAAGTACCTAGCGGTGGCAGAATCTCCCAATACGGGAATGCACCTCGCTCCTTCGTCTCAAACTTCTCGTATTCCCAAAAAGGAAAGTCGCCGCCAATAATCTTCCTTGCTGTTGGTTTCAGGTTTTCTTCGACATACAAGACGAGACGGTACTGCTCCAACAGTAACTGCGCCCACACCACGACAACAAGCTGAAGCACGATTCCGCTTCCCCAATAGAGCTTGAATCGTGACAGCTTCTGCGCTGACGCTAACTGTCCGACGAGACCGAGATAAATTACGGCAAGTGTCCAAACTGCTGCCATGATGGCAATCAAGTAAGTCGCCCTCGTTGTAAGGGCCATGTACTCGGTTGTGTGCAACTGGATGAGGAGATTGCGATCTTGCACGCTCGGCTCGCCGGTCCGATTTGGTGCTTCTTCGCTCATCTGGCATCTCCCACACTCTTCACAATCAGCAGTTCATTACCCCGGTCATCGATGACCTTAATCGCTACTTGTCCTTGCTCTCCGGCTTCAAACGGTGCACTTACTGTTCCGGCCAAGTGATCCCAGACGGTGTCCTCGTACTCGCCTTTGAGCGCCTTCTTGAGGCTTTCCCATGCGCCAGTGCGCGGGAAGAATGCCTGCGAAACGTGGAAGCACAGTCCGTTGTAGTCGGTATCGAGGAACCACGCCGGAACGTCTTCGCCCTTCTGGTGCTGAACCTCCATCGCCACCGGATCGAATGTGTCGAGGCCAAGCAACTCGACTTCATACAGCCGCGTGCCGTTGCTCTTCTTTGTCTTACGAATTTCCGCTTCCGGCAGACCGCAGACGCTGAAAATCTGGCTGGAGCGCATGTTCTTCAGTAGATCACCCATCATCAGATCAGGCGTAGCTTGCACATAGGTAGCAGGCAGACCGACGACTTCGGAACTATTTTCGATCAGCATTCGGGCGTTCGGTTGAATCGCAAACCCAGTCACGTACAGATGGGCATAGCCCTTCGCTCGCGCTTCCATAGCGGCTTGATAAACGAGCTTCTCGCTGACGGCACCGTTTTCCGGTCCAAAGACCACTGCCACAGGTTTTTGCGAGAGCGGCAGCGCCAATCCACTTTTTTCCTTGGCTTCCTGTACAGCCTCGGCAAGCGACACACCGTTCCCCAGCGCGGTTGCATCTACCATCGCTTCCGCCGAGAGCGACAAAGTCTTCGCTGGCGGGCGGACGTTCTTGAGCGTGACGCTCTTGTTGCCTTCGAGCCGCAGCACTGGCGACTTCCGCAGTATTTCGAGCATGCGGTCAACGAAGCATGCTTGAACATCTGCACTCTCTGGTTGGACTTCTAAGAAGTCAGTCGGCGTGGGTATCGTGGCCTCTACACAAAACGATCCAGTTACACGGGTAATGCCTTTCTGAATCTCCGGTCTATCAACGAGCACTTCTTCGACGGGAGGTTCGTCATTTGCGATGGTGCTGGACGTTATATGTGGAACTATGCCTCCAGTCTCCTGCCCTTTCCGGTTCTGTCGGCGCCTGTATGCGAAACCGCCGATAGGCCCGCGAGATTCATCTTTCAATTCGTACCAGCGGTAAGTCGCTGTCAACAGGCGCTGGCGCGTCAGGGCTAACGGCACGCGGCTCGTGTCGATGGTGATCCATCGGCGCCCCAACTGTTCTGCACAATAGGCGGTCGTTCCACCACCGCATGTTGGATCGAGCACCAACTCACCCGCTTGCGTCGTCAGGAGAATGCAGCGTTTAATAACTTCTGAATTAGTTTGAACGACGTACAGGGGATTGCTGGCACCGCCAAATTCATCCCACCAATTTGTTACTTCTGTGAATCCGAAGTCTGCTGCGTATCGCTTATACCTAAGCTGCTTCTCGCCCACGAACAATCTGTTCGCTGCTGCAAGTTTGTCCAAGCCCGACGGACTACCGTCGTCCGTTATGGCACTGTGCTTCCAGCAATTTCCTTTTGCGATGCCGGGATCGTAATCCGTCCCACGAAACTTGTATTTGACGCTTTGCGTCCGCCGGAAGCCGCCGCTGGTAAGGTTCTCGGACGCGAATAGCTTTGAGCCGGGGAAGTCAGATTCCAATCGATCTATAGAATTGCGATAATCGACACCACTTTCTTCCGATAGATCGGTAATGGTTATCTCGCGGCCGTCAGGCAGTTCCACGTATCGAAACGAGTCAGCGAGTTCCTCACGAGGAAATTGACGATAAAGCTTCTTAATCTTTGGTCTTGCAAGTTCCTTATCCTTGGCGAACCAGATGATGTAATCGTTTATTGGGTCAAGCGTCTCTCCCTTTTGCCCTCCTTTCTTCTTAAGGAGGATCGTAATTATGAAATTCTCTGTGCCGAACACTTCGGTGAGAACGTCTCGAACCCAATTTAGATTTTCGTCGTTGATCTGAACAAAGATGCTTCCGGTGGAAGTAAGGAGTTCGCGTGCAAGCTGAAACCGATCACGCAAGTATGTCAAATACGAGTGCAGCCCTAATTCCCACGTATCACGGTATGCCTGCACCATTTCCGGCTCACGAGTCATTTCCTCGTCATCGTTATGGGCCACGTCACGCTCACGGACAAATGGCTGAAAGTTTGATCCGAAGCTAACGCCATATGGCGGATCGATATAAATCATCTGCACTTGGCCGCCCAAACTCTCGTAGCGAAGCAGCGAGTTCATCACGACGAGCGAATCGCCCAGAATCATCCGGTTGACCCACTTGTCCTTGTGCTCGTAAGCGCGTAGCACCTGATCGGTGATCGAATGTTGTGGATCGCCGAACAGATCGAACATATCCGTCTGCTTATCGCGCTTATGGCCTTTCAGCGTTTCAAGGATTGCCTTCGTGGAAAGCCGCTCGTGGATGAAGAGCGGCAGCGTCGGCACATCGAAAGAGAGCCGTTCTGCTTTTCCTGCCCAGTTCAGGAATGGTTTGCTGATGATCTTGAGTTTCGTGGCTGCGGCTTTCGCATCTTGCAGCGTTGCGGCTGTGAGAACCTGATGGATCAGAGCTTCGCCGCGCTCACGGGACGGATTCTGGCCGTCCCACTCAAGAGATGGTGAAAGCGAATCATCGTAGCGGTATTTCTTGGGCGGCAGCTTTTTCTTGAACTGCGCCTGCGTGCCGACTTCCGGCCGCATCGGGCTTTCAGATTCGGGGTGTTTGTAGCTCTTCGCAGCCTTTGCTTTGCTAGGCTTGGGCGTGATTTTCGTCGCCATCCGTGCTCCTGATTCAAGGCGGGTTTACGGGGCGCGATTCTATCATCGTCCTGCTGTTGGCAAGTGCAGAATAGGTGATAGCGAGAGTGTAATGGGCACTAGTGACATTCGTTATTCTGATGGGAAGCCCGTCACGCTTTCGTCGCCCCGATCAAATGCTGCGAGGAAGTTCGACCTGAGTAGCATTCCAGTGTAGATTCAGCAAGACGCGGAGGCCATATGCGAGAGCGAATCGTTCTGATGGAGCCGAACAACGGCACCGCACAACTGCTTACTGCTGTGGATCTCTCGAAGTTAGGCTTCAAAGAGCGCCAGCATTTGGAGCATTGGATCGAGCACAACCCAGAAATTCTCGGCTCTAAGCTGCTGATCATCGCTAGCGAATTCGATCATTTTGACAAATCAAAGAAGCGCCTCGACATACTGGCGCTTGATGAGGATGGACGTTTGGTCATTGTCGAACTCAAGCGCGATGCGGCTGGGACCGCCGATTTGCAAGCAATTCGCTACGCCGCATTTTGCGCCAACATGACATTTGACGAGATCGTCAAGCTACGTGCGACATATGCGAAGGCTACGGAGGATGTAGCGCGTCAGCAGATTCGCACCTTTGTTGATGACGCTGAATTTGCCGCACTGAACTCCAAGCCGCGTATTCTTTTGGCTGCCGGCAGTTTTGAAGACCAAGAACTAACCAGTTGCGTGCTGTGGCTACGCAGTTTTGGGGTGGATATCACCTGCGTCGAATTAGCCTGCTATCCGAACAAAGGGCACTTGCTGATTGCGCCACACGTCATTATCCCACTACCGGAAGCCAGCGAGTTCATCGTTCGCACGGAACAGAAACAAATCAGCGAGTCAGGACTGACCCGAAGACAGCAGAAGCATTTAGAGCGCAATCGCCAAGTTATCGCCTTTTTCCAGAAGATCATGCCGGACCGTGCTCCCACACGGCCCGTGCCAAGGAACTATCTACAAGTTCCAAGTGGCTACGCTGGCATTCATTTCGAATGGTGGATTCACAGGCTGAGCGGCCAACGATATGTCGATGTTTGCATCCATTTCGAGACAACCTCCGCACAGCGCAATCGGCACCTGTGTGAATATCTGCATAAACACAAGGCGGAAATCGAGCGCAAGACTGGCAAGGGCTTGATATTTGAGCCGAAATGGGGCCGTATCTGGTCAGCTGTGTATCTGCGAAAGCCTCGCGGCACTTGGGATGACAACGTTGCGGAATGGGCGGCAGAGAAAATGGCCGCGCTCGTGAAGGCAGTACAACCGCTACTGGATACGTCTATGGAGCGGTCCGAGGCGAAAACTGCGGCGGCCACATAGATGTACCAATTCAGTTCCGACCAGATAGATCTTGAGGATCGGCGACGCGCTACCAATTCTACGCCCGAGCCGAGCGGGCGATATCGCTTCCATATTCACGCAACGCATTCAGCCAGCTCCGTATCCATGCTCCATCGTTTGGACGCTCCTCCATCAACACTCGCGCCTGATCGAGCTTCGTCCAGTTCGCGTCCGCCATTTCTAAGAGAGTGGCGGGCGTTACCTCTCCACGAGTAATGCGCCCTTCCGCATCGCAGAACCAATATAGGAATTGTCGCCAGGCAAGTGCGAGCCATTTGGGTTTAGTGCCGGTCGTCGCAGCATTGTCCAGCAAAGCCAGGACTTGTTGACAGAATGGATTGCGTCCGCTTGCTTCGCTCAGAAGTCCTTGTCGGCGCACACGTCCTAAGTCTCCTTGACGCAGGAAGGCTAAAAGACCCTCTTCAAACCAGTACGGTAATTGGCCCCCGCCAGTTTCATCGGTTGGTTCCTCGAACCTCTGTCGCGTAAAACGGCGAAGATTAAAAAATTTGCCAGATGCACACGAAGTTGCGCCTGCGGCTTTCCATAGAATCAGTTCAGAAGAACAGAAGCCGACGACAACAGGGACGCCATTCCGCTCCAACGCGTTAATCAATCTCATTGCGCCCTTGAGTTCATCCACCGCATTAAATTCTCGTCGTGGCTGCATGGAACCGACGAAGACAAGGAAAGCGCGGTCTGCATCTGTTCCAGAGACGATAGAGGCGATTTCCAGCGGGCGGTTATCCACCGCAAGCTCGGCCATGTTGGCGACAACGGTTTGCAACACCGAAATGCCAGTGCTCTTGAACAAAGCCGTCAATTCGCTGCCAACCCTTGTATGCTGAGCATAGAACCTGTCGTCGAAAACCTTAGGAATAACCGCAGGCGAGCAAACTGCATTTACTTCCAGCGTCTGGCAGCTTTGAACGATATCCTGGTTCACGCCAGTCCACCATGGGATCGACGAAAGGTCGGCGGTATCCACATCCTGCCGGAAATAGCGCCAATTCTTGAGCTTTCCGCGATCAGTCGCAGGAACGTAAAGTTGAGGGTCGAATACTATCTCCAACTGCGGTCGTGTAGCCCGAACTTCCTGAATGTCCTCCGCCATTTCAGCCTCGCCGTAGTTGATAGGGCTGAAGATGGCTCCGGCATATGCGGACATTTCTGGCAAATCCACGAGATTATTTGAGTGGTGTCCCATCTGGTGAAAGACGGGCATCGTAGCCTCCTAGCTCATTGTTGCCGCCAAGCAGCGGCTAATAGTTCGGGCTTTCGGTACCGATCCACGGGCCAAGGGGAGATCATTTTCAACAGAACCGGTAATCCATCAGCTCTAAACCTTTCCTCAAACACTGGCGCTGGGCCTTGCCTTGATGAAACCCGCCCAACAACATCGGCGTCGGAGCACCGGTCAACGCGATATGGATGATCTCCAACAGCGGTGAACGACAAGGATACCCCCAGCGAGAATTGGTCGGAGCGCCAGTCAATCAACATTTTCTCGTTGTTAAGTTGCTCTGGTGAAGCGAAGAATGGAGTGCCAGGTCCGCGAGCGATCCATGAGGGAGTGAGAGATGAATCCGTGAGGTCCCTAACGACCCCAAAGTCTGTAATTACGGGCGTAGTGCCATCTTCGCGGAAAATGATGTTGTCGGGTTTGATGTCTCGATGCACGAGGCGGAGGGATGCTATGTACCCCACAGCAGCAATCAGTTGCTTGCCGATATCGAGATATGCCGTTCTTGAAATTTGTCCTTTGGAAGTAAGCGTCCCACCGGAAAGAAACTCCTCTGAAACCGTGACCAGCTGAGTCTCGCCGAGGACATTAGTATCAACTGAGATAAGGCGAGCGATGTTGGGATGCGTACACTTCAGCATTGCCTCAATTTCACGCTGATCGCGTGGAGTGGAAATGCCCGCTTTATATAACTTTAAAGCTATGGGCAGGCCGTCTGCTTGCTTTACGTGGAAGGTTTGCTTGAAGGTCCCTTCTCCAACGCGTCCGATGAACTCCATGCCCCGGTTGCGACAAATTTGCTTCGCAAGCTCTTCCACATCATCGCGCTGAATCATTCTGCCGGAAAACAGCCGCACAGGCAGTCTTCATTAGCCACGGTTCCAGTGGCAGCTGCTTTTCCGCAGCGAAGGCTATCACTATTTGTTCATTCTCGATATAACAAATGCCCACTTTCCGAAGAGCAAATTCCCCATCAAGGCGCTGCGCCTTCAACGCGATCTCTTGAGGCAGGACGACATATGAGCAGTGAGCAAAGCTAGTGTTTCTGTACGCTTGGTGCAACGCCTCGCGCCATTTCGTAAGCTTCACCTCAAATGCGATCAGATGGCCCTCGTCTGTCACGGCCAGAATATCTGGCCGCCCACGCTGGTAGTCGAACTCCAAAGAAACCTTTACAGTCCCCCATGGGCTTTGCTTGCTGCGAAGACTTTGGACGAACCTGTCCACGAGCTGTTGTTCCGTCAAGACCTGATTCCTCCTTTGCAATTCAAGAGGAACACGCGAATGGCCGCAACGTGCGGGCGCGAACCGTGGGCAGAAATATCATCCGACGACAAACGGTTTCTGAGGCTGCGGCGACTACAGTAACAATCATTTTGATTTGCGGTCAATAGAGGCATGTCCGGTCTTTCACCCGATAGTCACGACGGCTGCGGGGTCCAGAGCCGCAGAACGAGTCGAGAACGAGATCGCCGGCCTGGCGGAGACCAATCGGTTCTGCAGATCGCGCAACGCCACACTAAGGTGAGGAAATTTGGTTGGCAGGTCGCCGACCATTCACACCAGGCAGTGAGACTTGAGAATTTATGAATGATTTTTTCGCTGACAGTGACTACTTGGACCACATGGTTCTCCGCCCTCTATCGCACATACGCATGAACTGGGAGCTCACTTGGGATAGAAAAACGGGAACTTATTTTGTTGAGGAGAATAGTTACGCCGGATTGTTGAATGATTTGTTGACTGAGTTGGAGAATTCCAGTCCCCCATCGCGATATCACGACAATGAAGATTGCTTAGCCAAGTTTGTGGTCGAGCACTTAAAGTGGCCGATTAACAAAATCGGCAATCGCTGGCTTGGCGCGGACTACGACTCAATCCTTGAGCAAGGAGGCCTCCATGATGTCGATGAGGCAAACCTCCTATTAGCCGCTGCCGGGAGAATCCAAGTTGCCAAGAGGCTGGGTCAAACCCATTTCGACGAAATGGAGGAATCCCACCGACGCATGCTAGGGGCAGTGCTCGCAATAATCCTCTATTGTCGAACTGATCTTACTTCTGCATCAGAGTGAATCAACGCGACAAAAGGAACCGGAAGGAAGCTTAGGACCACCGAGAAGCCAGTATAAGTAGGCGGAAAACGCCAGCAACATTCGGCTGCACGATGGGAACAATGAAAACCAGGAGAGGGATGCTACAGAGCTATCTGGGGACGAGGACTCAAACGCCGTCCTCTTCCCCAGACCCCTTCTCCTGCTAAAAGATGCAACGAACGCCGAATGAAAAAGCTGCAAGGTGGGCCCAATCTTTTGTCTCATTCGAGGGGTTCATGCCACCCGAATCCGTCCAACTTCCGTCCAATTCAAGAGCGGGAATAAGTGGCCAGCGATCCCGTAAGCGACACCAGATGCGGCACTTATGAATTTTAGATTTTCTGGTTCGGGACCAGGAGGTCGAACGATCAGACGAAGAACGGTTGCCATAGCGTGTGTGAAGCTTGACTTGGCGCTGGGCACATCGTGGGGACAAGAAACATCGGTTCGGGATGATCCCGGAGCTACTAACTGACGCCAGAGAAACGAGCTAATGAATTTGAAGTTCTCTGTTAACAGCCGAGAGTGGTGAAAATCTAACTGCCGCGTCTGGTGTCGCTTACAAGAGATGCGGAGCCATTCTTACCTCTTTAGTTGCACCCAATCATGCACCCAAACCGCTCGCTCTGGGAATGCCCGGGCCGTTCAGAGATTCCGCAGGCACAGAACCGCCGATGAAGAATACCCTGGCGGGTCTATCGACGCAGATTTGGCTTCTATTTAGAAAGCGCAAGGAATGTACAGGTCACGAGCTGTCGAAGAGTTCTACGCACGTCGATTACTGAGCCCCTGGGGCAGCATGCCCGCAGAACGCATCATTATCTGATTTAACCTAGGAACAAGCGCAAGACGACGAAACGTAATATTTCTCGCATTTGCGTATGGGGACTTATCTGTTGACGTGCAGCACCGAAGAGTAATAACCGGTAGCGCGTGGTTGTGTGTTGCTCTTGGTGGCGGTCGACCTAGAGATGCAGCAACACGGAAACGGGACAGTACAGCATAACCTACTTTAGAAACACAAACGGCGGTGATATGTTCTCCTGACGCTAACACCTTTGGAGGGCGTCCTCCAGGCTTTGAGAAAGGGGCAAGCCTATGAAACGTGCAAACCGAGAACGTTCGAAGACATCAGAGAAAAAGCAATACCTCGTGCACGGGACAATCACGGAAGTTAGCGGAAAAGAGCTCTCCGGTGCAGATATAATCGTCTGGTGGCAGCGCATGCGGAAACGCGTGCAGCTCGGCAAAGGGCGAACTTCCGAAGAGGGCGGTTACAGGATAGGGTACCGCCTGCCCGAAGACGTCTTAGGGCAAGTGTTAATCGTTGTTGAGGTCCGCTCGAAGCGACTCCATGCGCCGCTGGAATCACCGCTCACTCCAGCCCAGCCGGATCTCCAGATCGATCTAGCGGCCCGCCCGCGTGACACTTCGGAGTTTGCAACACTGCTGAGTGTAATCAAGCCACAACTCGAGCGTATCCCGCTCCTCGATGTAGTCGAGAATGCCCAACACCACGATGTTTCTTTTCTTGCCCAGGAGACAGGGAAAAGCGCGGAAGAAATCATGCTCATCGTCCTCGCCGCGCGTCTCGAGGCGGCCTACTCGATACCGGCTGCTGCATTCTACGCGTTCCTCCGACAGCGCGTGCCGGCTGCGCTGCCGAGCCCACTTCTTGACGCGAGCCAGAACTTTACGCTGATCGACGCCTTGGTGGCCCGCGTTGCGTCGCTGATCTTCAGCCTTTCAGCCGACGTGCAGAGCCGCGCACTGACGGCGGCTGTGAGTCGAAACCTTATCGGTCCAGAGTTGGGGGCGCAGATTGCGGAACTGGTCAGCCAGCTGCAAGCTCTCCGCACGACCGACCTCCTCAATCAACCATACCTGATCCGGAAAGCGAGCCTCGGCCAACTCCTCGGCCTGACGACAGTTTCCTCGACCAAGCAGCAAGCGTTCGCGCAGGCGTTGGCGCAAAATACCCAGTCGATGCGCAACTTCTGGCGCACCCTCGGCGATGGCCAGTACGGCTTTACCGCTGCCGAGGCCTTAGCGATCGAGCACACCCTCTCGATCGGCGCGTTCGTCACGAACCATCTGCCACTCGTGCAAATCCTCCTGCAGCGCTTCACGGCTGGTACCTACAAATCGTTGTCTGACCTCGCGCGCCTCAGCCAGCAGGATTGGATCCAGCTGGTCAACCAGTCCGGTCCGCCGCCGAGCATCGACGCTGCTGGCGCTGCCAGCCCAGCCGAGGTGTTCGCGCGCGTCGTCTACACGCGCGTCACGCGTGCCTTCCCGACAGTCGCGCTCGCCAGCCGCGTAACCACCGGCAGCATTGTCCCACCAGCCGAGCGGGCGCCACTTAACCAGTTCTTCCTCAACAACGCCGGACTCGATCTCATCTGGAACAACCTGGCCGTTTACCTGGAGCAGCAGGGCGACAAGGCGTTCACGGGCATCGCCCCTAAGGACCGGTCCCGAGTGATTGTTAACATCAAGCGTCTCCAGCGCGTGCTCTTCATCACACCGGACGTCGACGCTGCCGAGATCCTCCTGGGTTCCGGCGTCCACTCGGCGACACAAATCGCCATGATGGGGCGGCAGCAGTTCTTCCTCGACGCGACCAACGCCGGCCTCTCCAAGCGCGAAGCCAATCAGATTTACGAGACCGGCTTGCAGCGCTACGCCAGGCTCATCTCCCTTTACATGCAGTTCAACCGAGACTCCATCGGCATCTGGCCCGACGCCATCGGTAAGACCTCCGACCTCGACAAGCCCGTCGCCGACGCTATCCAGCGCGACCAGTCGCTTGCGACGCTATTCGGCTCGCAGGACTTCTGTGCCACAGACTCGTGCACCTCGATCCTCAGCCCAGCTGCGTACCTCTGTGATCTCCTCTACTGGCTCCAGCATCGCATGACAGGAGGGCAGTCAGCCCTCGATGTGCTGAACAGCCGCCGGCCCGACATCAGCAATCTCAAACTCAACTGCCCGAACGGCGAGACGCGGATGCCTTACATCGACCTCGTCAACGAGGTTCTCGCCGACGCCATCAGTCCACCCAACGACCCCAACTCCACCATCAACCCTCCGTGGAAACAGACTTCCGCCGGAAAGACAGCGGCCCAGCTCCGGGCCTCGCCTGAGTATTTCAACCAGGGCGCCTACGTCACACTCTTCGGCGCGAACTACCCTTACACGCTGCCCTACAGCGAGGGGCTGGACGAGCTGCGTGCTTACCTCCAGCAGTCGGGCATCGCGCTGTGGCAGCTGCGTCAGGCGCTCCTCCCACTGCACAACTCCACAACGGCTCAGGAGGAAGCTGTCGCCAGCGAGCGCTTCGGCATGACGCCGCACGACGTGGATCTTGTCACCAACGCGAATTTTGTTACTGCGAACGTTGCCTGGAACCTCCCACCGGCTCAGAATCCGGCCAATGCTTTGGCCCCGGTTCCGGCCTTCCTCCAAGGCGCCTCCATCATGTACGACCAGCTCCTTGAGCTGCTCCAAGTCGCATGGGTCAAGGCCGACATCAACCTGACACTCCAGGGAGTGAGCGACACCTGCGACACGAGCGTCCAGTTGCTCGCACCGGCGCCGCTCGATGCTGGCCTGCTGGACCGTGCGCACCGCTTCCTCCGCCTCTGGCGCCGCACAGGTTACAAGATGTGGGAGCTGGATTTACTTCTCACTGCGCCCGCTGTTGCCAACGCCACGCTGGAAGCGAATGGGTTGATCTCGCTCTTCACCTTCCGCCTCCTGCAAGACGCAACCGGCCTCGCGGTCGATCAGCAACTCGCTTTCTTCCAGGCCATCGACACCGCAAGCCACCGTGATCCCGACGGCACCACGACCACACCGCTGTACGCCCGCGTGTTCCTGAATCCTGCTGTTACCTCGCAGCATCTGGACGCAGACCTCGTGGCGCTCTCCACCGGTGGCGTGATCAACGACACGACACTGAGCCATCACCTCGACGCGGTTCAGGCCGCTCTCGGCATTTCCGGCACTGACGGCACTGCGCTCGCCACGCTCTTTGGCTTAAGCGCAGCTAATACATTGACTCTCGCCAACCTCTCGTTACTCTACCGCGTCACCCAGCTTGCAACTGCAGCTAGACTCTTGTTTGCGGATTTCCAGAGTGTTGCCCTGCTTCTCAATCCGGCCGCGGGCAACGTCCCGGCCGCTCTTACTTCCTTTTTTACCTCGCCCACTGCGACGCTTGCGTTCCTCCAGCAGGTCAAGGCTATCCAACAGTCACGGTTCTCGATCGACGCGCTGGTCTACCTGCTCACGCCGCCGCCGTGGAGTACCACAACCGGCATCACTGACGGGGGGATCACGACGGCTCTCACCGCCGTCCGGCAGGCGATCCTCAATCCAAGCGGCGGCGACGTTAATGGCAGCGTTACTGCCGCCGTCGCCGCGCAACTCGGCCTCGCCAATGATGTCACGGCGTTTCTCGTGCAGCAACTCGACGTGCCGGGCACCGTCCAGACCTTGCTGGCGGTCTTGACCGATCCCGCCCTGACAAATCCACCGGCTGGTCCTTACCCGCCGATCACTCGCGCGAACTATCCAGACCAGTTCTTGGCGATCCAGCTCCTTGACAAAGTGGGAGTCGTGATCAAGCGCCTGCACCTCGTCAAGTCTGACCTCTCCTGGCTCGTCACGAAGTTCGCGGTCTATGGTGGTCTCGATTTCACAAGACTCCCCGTAGCCAACACCCAGCCAGCGCTCGGGGTCGCGCCGCTCCTCACAACCGTCCTCCTCGTGAAGCTCGCGCGCCTCTTGACCGCTGCTCCGCCCCAATCGCAGATCCAGACCCTCTACGACCTGATCGGCGGCGTCAATGCGGGCACAATCATCAATGAGGCGGCGGCCCAGGCGGCGCTCACGACGATCACCGGCTGGACGCTTGGGGACATCACGTCCCTTGCGACGGCGATTGGCGTCTCTTTCGGAACAGGGGACTACACCAATCCGGTCACTTATGACGCACTGCGGACGCTCGAAGCGATGATCACCGCAATGGCGGGCAAAGCACAAGGCGACCAACTCGTGAGCTGGGGCCAGGTCCCGCCGGACGAGCCAACCGCCGAATCGATGGCGGCCTCCGCTCTTAAGGTCCTCAAAGCACGCTATTCGAACGCCGACTGGCTCACCGTGGCCCCGCCGATCGTGGACCCGATTCGCGAAGATCGTTCGGCAGCGCTTCAGGCCTATCTCGTCGCTCAGCGCGACGACGCCGGGAACCTAGTCTACGGCGACGTGAACGGTCTGTTCGACCATTTCCTCATCGACGTGCAAATGAGCTCGTGCGAAGTGACGACGCGCGTAGTGCAGGCGTACATGGCCGTTCAGATCTTTGTCGAGCGTTGTCGCATGAACCTCGAGGCGCCATCTGTCCAGATCGATCCCCTGGACGACGCATGGGGTTGGTGGAGATGGATGAAGCGTTACCGCATCTGGCAGGCGGCCCGCGAGGTGTTCCTCTATCCTGAGAACTGGCTCGTCGAGTCGCAGCGGCTGAACCGCACCGAGATCTTCCAAAAGCTCGAGCAGGAGGTGCACCAGAACGAGCGCACCGCCGATTATTTCGAGACGGTCGCGCTCAAATACGTTGATCGCCTCGATGAGATCGCCCATCTCCTCGTGACCGGAACCTGCTCGGACCCAGTGACTGGTGCGATCCACGTAGTCGCGCGGACCATTACGGAGCCACCGCGCTTTTATCATCGCTCGTTCGTCGACGGCGCTTGGACAGGGTGGCACCAGATTCCCATCGACATCAAGGCGCACCAAGTGGTTCCGGCGATGTTTCGGCGGCGCCTCTGCCTGTTCTGGCCGGATGTCCAGCTTTCAAGCGAACCGCATCAAAACCTGGCTCCGGCTCAGCAGTCACCAAGCCCTCCAAGCCAGGATGTCGCGAAGTACGTCTCCGTCGGCTTTGACTTTACAATCTTCCGCAACGGTGCCTGGGCCCCGGCGCAGAAGACCAAAGGCAAGCTGTTCGACATCCCCATCCTCGCATCGGACAAGGTGAGCGACAGCAAAACCGTCGAGGCGCTCTACACGCTCAAAGTGTGGTCGCCGACGCCAGCTCCCCCCTACGGTGCCAGCCTGTTCATTGACGTTTTCCGGTTCGGGGCTTACGACACCGTACTCCTCGCCGCGGCTGATATGTCAAATGCCCTTGCTCAAGCACTGGCTTCCATCGATCCCGCATCAGCGGCTTCACAGGCTGTTTTGGCACGCGCTTTTGAGGCGAACGCGGCGGAGAAGGGTGGCTGGTCCGGTGCAACTCATCTCGGGCGTGCTATCTTCGATGGCCGTTTCAGTGACCTGGAGTTGCGCAACCTACTGCTGCTCAGCAACGGGAGATTGACCAACCTACTGATCCATGCCCAGAGCACCTACGGGCCGGACGCGCAGCCGCTTCTCCCGCTGCCTGACGCCCAAGCCGATCCAGATCTCAAATGGGAAGAGAGCCCGCTTGTTCCGATGGCCGGAGCGCTCGTCACGCTGCCTCCAAACCCGAGCCAGGGCAGTGATCAGACGCGAGCCCTCAGCTTCTGGCCCGTCGATCTCCAGCAGGGCACCGAGTACCTGCTCGAATCTGCGTCAGTGCCATTTCGTGTCATTGGACCAGCCACAGATCTGGCCTTCGATCCAACCTCCTACTTCTTCTATCAGGACACAAGACGCTGTTACTTCGTTGAAAGCGCGCGCTATTATCAATGGGGCGACGCCTGGCTGCCAGTTCCGCCCTCGAACCCGAGTACGGTTCCATTCGAAGTGCGTTACCGCTTCCACCGTTTCTATCACCCCTACACGCGCCTGATCTGGCACCAACTCGCTGACGGGGGGTTCGCCCTGCTCTATGATCAGAACTTTCAGCTCAACCCTGACACAATTGATCCGAGCGCCGACAACTTTAACTTCGAAAGCACCTACGAACCTTTTTCCCCCTCCGTCGACTGGAGCCAGGGCGACGAGAACTTGCCCGTTAAGGAGGACCCCAACAAGGAGATCCTTGATTTCAGCCTGGCTGCTGCATATTCGGTTTACAATTGGGAGCTGTTCTTCCACGTTCCGTTCTACATCGCCCAGCTCCTCAGCCAGAACCAGCAGTTCGAGGACGCACAGGCTTGGTTTCATTACATCTTCGACCCGACGCGCCAGAGCACCGATCCGCCACCGAAACGCTTCTGGATCCCCAAGCCGCTCTACAACCTCACCAGCGTCGATATCCTGAACCAGCGCATTAACAATCTGCTGCAGCTAGTCAACCAAGGGGACCAAAACGCGGTGAATCAAGTAGCGCGTTGGATGGACGACCCGTTCAACCCCTTCCTGATCGCCGACCTGCGGCCCGTCGCCTACATGAAGTCTGTGGTGATGGCCTACCTCGACAACCTGATCGCTTGGGCTGACAACTTGTTTGCCACCGAATCCCGCGAGGCGCTGGGCGAGGCCACCCTCCTGTACGTCATCGCTGCCGAGGTGCTCGGTCCGCAGCCGGCGGCGATTACGCCACCACAACACGCCGACGACTCGTACAACGAACTCGCGCCCAAGCTCGACGCCTTCGCCAACGCCATGGTCGACATCGAGAACGTGATAGGTCAGGGCGCGGGGGGCGGAGGCGGTCAGGGGGGAGGCGGGAATGGGATAACCGGGCCGCATACCTTCTACTTCAAGATCCCGCCAAACGAGAAGCTCCTCGGGTATTGGAAGAAAGTCGGCGGCCAGTTCTTCAAATTACGTCATTGCCAGAACATCCAGGGTGTTACACGCCAACTGGCGCTGTTCGACGCGCCGATCGATCCCGGACTCCTAATCAGGGGGCGGGCGGCCGGCGTTGACATTGGCTCCGTCCTCACCGACCTTCAGGTAGCGCGGCCGAACTATCGCTTTACCGCGCTTTACCCGCTGGCGCTTGACTTCGTCAACGCCGTGCGCGGCTACGGCGCGCTTCTCTTCTCCGCTCTCGAGAAAAGCGACGCCGACCAGCTCGCCGTCATGATCGCCACGAACCAGCAACAGCTCCTCAGCGACGCCGACCAGATCTTCGATGGGCAGGTGGAGCAGGCCCAGAACGCGATCGACGCTCTGAACCGAAACCTAGCGCTCGGCCAGTCCCGGTTGACCTACTACACTGATCAGCGCGACCATCCTGTCAATCCTGCACAGGCAGTCGGTTTAACGCTGCAGAGTGCTGCAGTCTACGTCAACGCTGGTGTCGGGACTATCCATGCGATAGCCTCCAATATTGCCCTCTTACCATTCTTCACGATGGGCGCAGCTGGCATAGGAGGTTCGCCAACCGCGCACGTGACGATTGGAGGGAAGGCCTCCGACAGTGTGAAGGGCGGCGCGGATGCAGCCAAGGCGATCGCCGACTCGCTGGAGAAAGGCGGTGCACTAGCGACCGCGATCGGCAACTTTGACAGCCAGCATGACGACTGGGCCCAGAAGGTGAAGGAGACCAAGATTGACATCGAGCGTACGAACACCCAGCTCGCTGGCGCGCAACTAGCGCTGCAAATCGCCCAGCAGAATAAGGCCAACCATCAGGAACAAATTGACACGCTGCAGAAGCAAATTGATTTTCTAACGGATAAGTTAACCAACCAGGATCTCTACGACTGGATGACAAACCAACTCGCCGACACTTACTTTCAGAGCTACCGACTGGCTTATAAGTTGTGCAAGCAGGTCGAGCAATGCTACCAGTACGAGCTCGGCATCCCAGACAGCAGCTTCATCCAGTTTGGCTACTGGGACAGCCTTCGCAAGGGTTTGCTCGCCGGCGAGAGGTTGGACCACGATCTCCGCCGCCTCCAGGCCTCCTACCTCGAAAAGAACGTGCGCCGGCTGGAGATCTCGCGATACGTCTCGCTCGCCGCGCTTGATCCCAACGCTCTCGGGCAGTTGCTATTATCCGGCGCCTGTGACTTCGACCTCCCGGAATCGCTCTTCGACCACGATTACCCCGGCCATTACAACCGGCACCTCGTACGAGTAAGCGTCACCATCGTCCACCCGAACCCAGGCAAGTTCGATAATGTCAAGGCGACGCTCACGCTGGCCAAGAACAAGGTGCGCACTACGACCGATCTGTCGAATGGATACGCCGAGTCACCGCCGGGGGGTGACACCAAGCACTTCGTTTACAACGATGCGGCCAACCAGCAGAGAATCGTCCTCGGCAACGGTCAGGACGATCCAGGTCTATTCCTTACCGCGATCGACGATAACCTGAGCGACCAGCGGTACCTGCCATTCGAGGGCGCTGGCGCTATCAGCTCGTGGCACTTCGAGTTGCCGCCCACGAGCAACGAAATAGCAGTGGCTACTGTCACTGACGTGATCTTACACCTCTACTACACCGCTCTCGACGGCGGCGAAGCGTTCAAGCAGGCGGTGCTTAATGGCTAGCTCCCATTGACTCGAAAGCCCGGACTCGACCCGCAGAATCCTCCACCGTTCCTCCGGCGAGTCGTGGAGCGCTATATCCGCGCCTTCGCACCCGAGCGCATCGTGCTCTTCGGCTCTTACGCCAAGAGCACCAACCATCCGGGCAGTGATGTTGATCTCCTTGTGGTCGCCGACCTCGATGGTGACCCTTTGTCTTACCTTCGGCGCGCTCGCCAGCTCGCTTCCGACTGTTTCCCACCGGTCGATGTTGTCTTTGCTACGACGGAGGACGTGGCCTCCGCGGCGACTGCTAAATCGCCATTCCTGCTTTCCATCCTTGAGCACGGGCTTGTCGTGTATTGCCGTCCTGTGGACGGGAACTAACAATGTCGAACTGAATCGGGCAAGGAGTGATAATCTGTTATTGACGGTACAAACTCAATTAACCCTTCCCCGCGAAGGGAATCTTAGTTCAGCAGGCGGAACCCGAGGCACTCACACTGCCCGGCGAGCAAGTCGAGAATTGCCGAGGCCGGTCGCTGGATGTATCCAAGGCTCTCGTGACCGTGGCCCAGTAGATGTTGACGTGACCCTCGACGCACTGCCTTGGTGCCGAACCATGCCAGGTTTATACTATTAACGACGAGTAGCCATAAACAACGGGATTCGGCTGAGGCTCATTGAATGAAGAAATCAGTCTTACTTAGTGCGCCAGCAGCACGTTCAGTTGGGAGGGCTTATCTCTGGATCGCTGTGGTAGGAATGTAGACCACCCTTCGGCTCAGAACCGAATGCTCTAGAGCTTTTAACTGATTGAGAAACCAGAAGTTGGCTCCCCGGGCAGGATTCGAACCTACAGCCTCTCGGTTAACAGCCGAAACGATCAAAAATCTAAGTGCCCTATCTGGTGTTGCTTACGAGAAATCAGGAGCCATTTTTCCTTCTTTAGTTGCACCCACACCTGCACCCACGTCAGGGGCAAATTCTTGGCGGAGATGGGGGGATTGTTGACCTCCGCTCCGAATCGCATTGCAAACAGGAAACTTTAATCGCTAACTCCTGGTATTTCAACGGAATATTTATCGGAGACGTTGCGCAGCGTTGCGTGACGCTTTGCCGCGTACCGAGAAATCGTAACCGTCGTAACCGGGATACCCTAATCGCACACAGAAGTAAAGCCTAGGATCGGGTCCAATCCTCGGTACCCACCAAAAACAGTACTTTCAGCGTTGTAGACTGCCACTTATGGTTAGCGCCAGTCCTGGGAGGGACGCTAACATGAAGACCAAGAAAGCTGCAAAGGCAAAGAAACTGGCGAAACCGAAGCAAACCCAAGCCGTGAGGTCCAAGGCCGCTCGTGCGCACATCGCGGAGGGCACGCGCCTCTTTGCTCTCGCCGGACGTCCGACCAAGGCCCAATTCATCAAGGTATACGGGCCGCGGGGACCAAGGATGACCTGAGAGCAGCGGGCAAAAGCCGGCGTTGACGCCAAACACTTCCAAGAGGCGCTCAAGGCGAAATCCTAAAGTGAGTGTGACAGCGGAGGCCCTAAGTCGCAAAAACGGCTTAGGACCAATCCGTCTGCACTGACAGTATTACTGCAGAAATGTGGGTTCCGTCCCGATTCCTGTAGAAAATCTGAAGGCGTATTCTCCTGAGAAGGCTTGAATAAAAAAGCCCGGAATCTCTTAGCCGGAGGTTTCGGGCACAGGAGGAATACGCCGTGAGGAAGACTAGCATTGGCCAGGA
>WNGJ01001070.1_pt1 | contig 30881 bp, 33 predicted proteins | sample 5400611 | NCBI WGS metagenome assembly WNGJ01 (sample SAMN13153375, study PRJNA577476) | soil metagenome | isolation source: 40 cm soil or saprolite under Garry oak tree replicate 1 | place: USA:California | collected 2016-06-15
CTCGTCTCCGCGAGCCGAAGCGTGATCTTTGCGAAGCGTCCGGCCCGCGAGGCGGAAGCGCTGAGGCGGCAGATCAACGCGGCGGCGGGCGTCCACGCATGAGCGAGATCCCCACGAACTCAGAGGCTTCGCCGTGAGTTCGCGGGGGCCCCTGGAAACACGCAAGCACACGGCGCGCCTGGTGCTGACCGGCCACATCATCGACTCGATGATCCTGCCGCAGGTCATGGACATGGTCATGGACCTGGGCGGGAACTTCACGATCGAGGAGCTGAAGGTCGGCCAGCACAAGACTGACACCTCGTTCTGCCGGATGGAGGTGGTCGCGAGCTCTGCTGAAGAGCTCGACCGTATCGTCCGCCAGGCGCGAGCGCTCGGCGCGACCGCGGAGTCAGAGCATCCGGCTCGACTCGAACCGGTCACGAAAGAGGGCGTCTTTCCCGAGGGTTTCTACTCGACGAGCAACCTGCCGACCGACGTCCTCGTCGACGGCCAGTGGATCCACGTCGACAACATCGAGATGGACTGCGCGATCGCCGTCGATCGCAAAGCGGTCAAGGCGTGGTGCATCGTCTTCCAGGGCGCCAAGCCGGGCATGGAGGTCGTGGTCGGACACGAGGGTGTGCGCGTCACGCCGCTGGAGCGATCGCGCCACACCGAGATCTTCAGCTTCATGGGCAGCGAGGTTTCCGCCGAGAAGCCGAAGAAAGTGCTCATCGCCGCCATCGCCGAAGAGATGCGACAGGTCCGCGCCGCGGGCGGCCGCATCCTCGTCGTCGCCGGCCCAGGTGTGGTGCACACCGGCGCGGGCGTCTATCTGTCGCGGCTGATCGAGCTGGGTTTCGTTCAGGTGCTCTTCGCCGGCAACGCGCTCGCCGTCCATGACGTCGAGGTCGCGCTGTTCGGGACCGCGCTCGGTGTGAACATCGAGAGCGGGATCCCGATCGAGCACGGACACGAGCACCACATGCGGGCGATCAATCGCGTGCGCGCCGCGGGCGGCCTGAAGCAGATGGTCGAGAGCGGGCAGCTGAAGAGCGGCGTGATGAAGTCGGCCATCGATCACGGGGTCGAGATCGTGCTTGCGGGTTCGGTGCGCGACGACGGGCCGCTGCCCGACGTCATCACGGAGATGGTCGAGGCCCAGCGACGGATGCGCGCCGCGCTTCCCGGCGTGCGCATCGCGCTGATGCTGTCCACGATGCTCCACTCGATCGCCACCGGCAACATGCTGCCCGCCGGCGTGCGCACGGTCTGCGTCGACATCAACCCGGCGGTGGTGACCAAGCTGGCGGACCGGGGCAGCTGGCAGTCCATCGGCCTGGTGACCGACGTCGAATCGTTCTTGCGCGAACTGGCCCAAGTCGTGGAAACTGGGGCGCATGGGTAAAGGACGCGACAAGCAGGGCCGCGAGGCAAAGAAGAAAAAGAAGGTCAAGGGCGCTGGCGCGCCTGCTCCTGATGTCCAGTTCCGCCACCACTCGGTGGTGACGAGCCAGCCACCGGAACCGCAGCCCAAGGCCTCGGAATAGGACCCCGCCCGGTCTTCGCGACGATCGGGCTGGTGGGCGGCCTTCTGGGAGGCCTTCTCGGCGTTGGCGGCGGCTTCGTCATGGTCCCGCTCCAGGTCCTGTGGGCGAAGATGCCCCAGAAGCAGGCCAACGCCACGTCGCTCGTCGCGATCATCCCGATCGCCCTGGTCGCAGTGCCGATCTATTACTTCCGCAAGGGCACCCCGCAGGTCGACCTCCACTTCGCGCTGTTCCTGGTCATCGGCAGCGTGATCGGCGCTTACTTCGGCGCCCGGCTGCTCAATCGCATCCCGGAGCGCGAGCTGAAGTACTCGGTCGCCGCGCTGCTGCTCATCGCGGGTGCCAAGGAGCTGGTTTTCCCGTGAGCTGGGGTGATCTGGTCGCAATCGGCGGTGGCCTGGTGGCTGGATTCCTGAGTGGCACGATCGGCATCGGCGGTGGCCTGGTGTTCGTGCCGTTCATGACCATCGGGTTCCGGATGGCACAGCCCCTGGCTCAGGGCACGTCACTGGCAGCGGTGATTCCGACCGCAGTCGTCGGAGGGGTCACGCACCTGCGTCGCGGGAACGTGCGCCGCGACGCCGCCATCTGGATGGGGGCCGGGGGAGTGGTGGGCGCCGCCATTGGCGCCTTGATCGCGGTGGAGGTCCCCGGCTCGATCCTGGCCCGGATCTTCGGCGCGTTCCTGCTCTTCAGCGCTTACCGGATCGCATTCGCCCGGCCGCCCGCCGAGTCCGAACCGAAGGTTCCTTCCTAGCCTTATTGACACGTTGACGCGCCGCGGCGTAGGCTCGTAACTCGGAAACAGTACGGTCGAGTACTGAAACGTTATAAACGTTATAGAGGTGTGAGTTCAGTGGTTTCTTTCGAGCTGAGCGACGAGCAGCGTGAGATCCGGGACTGGGTGCACAGCTTCGCGGAGAAAGAGATGCGCCCCTACGCGCATCAATACGACGAGTCGGAGGAGTTCCCCTGGCCGATCGTGAAGAAGGCGGCCGAGGTGGGCCTCTACGGCGTGGACTTCCTGCAGCAGCAGTACGGCGACGGCACCGGCATCATGCCCGCCCTGGTTGCCGAGGAGCTGACGTGGGGCTGCGCCGGCATCGCGCTGGCGATTCAGGGCACCGGCCTCCCGATCGCCGCGATCTTCTCCCAGGGCACCCCGGAGCAGATCGCCCAGTGGATCCCGGCGTGCTTCGGCACCGTGGAGAAGCCGGCCCTTGGCGCCTTCGCGGTCACCGAGCCCGACGCCGGCTCGGACGTCTCCTCGATGAAGACGCGCGCCGTGCGCAAGAACGGCGAGTGGGTGATCAACGGCCAGAAGATCTTCATCACCAACGGCGGCATCGCCGACGTCCACGTGGTCGTGGCGGCGGTCGAGCCTGAGCTCGGCACCCGCGGCCAGGCGAGCTTCGTGGTCGGGCCAGGCGCGAAGGGCCTGCGCATGGGCAAGAAGGAAAAGAAGATGGGCATCCGCGCCTCGCACACCGCCGAGGTGCTGCTCGAGGACGTCACGATTCCAGCCGAGAACGTGCTCGGCGGCGTGGAGAAGCTGGAGGCAAAGCTGGCCCGGGCGCGTGAAGGCACGCACTCGCGCTCGTCGGTCGCGCTGAAGACGTTCGAGCTGTCGCGCCCGATCGTCGGCGCGCAGGCGCTGGGCATTGCTCGGGCCGCCTTCGAGTTCGCGCTCCAGTACGCGAAGGAGCGCAAGCAGTTCGGCAAGGCGCTGATCGAGAACGAAGCGATCGCCTTCATGCTCGCCGACATGGCGACTGAGATCGAAGCCACCCGCGCCCTGATCTGGCGCGCGCTGTGGGAAGGCCGCAATGGCGGCGAGTTCAAGAAAGCCGAGGGCTCGATGGCCAAGCTGAAGGCGGGCGAGGTCGCGGTCAAGGTCACCGAGCAGGCGATCCAGATCTGCGGCGGCTACGGCTACATCCGCGACTTCCCGGTCGAGAAATGGCACCGCGACGCCAAGATCTACACGCTGTTCGAAGGCACGAGCGAGATCCAACGAATCGTCATCTCGCGGGCGCTGGCCAAGGACTGATCGCATGGCCTTGGCGGCGTCAAGCCTTCAGCAGCGACGGGACGCAAGGCTGGAGAGACGCCGCCGGCGGATCGCCGGCGCGGCGCTGGCGCTCTTCGCGACCCGGGGCTACAACGCGACCTCGGTTGAAGAGGTCGTCGCGGCGGCCAAGGTTTCGAAGTCGGCGTTCTACGAGTTCTTCACTTCCAAGGAAGACTGCTTTCGCGAGCTGCTCGAGCAAGAAGGCGGCGCGCTGATCCGTGACGTGCTGTCGGCGGCTGCGACGGGCCACAACCACCATGAGCGACTGAGGCTGGGCATCACGACCTTCGTGAGCTCGTGCTTCGAACGTTCGTCGGTGGCGCGGCTGCTGATCGTCGAGTCCGTCGGGTTGAGCAAAAGCGTCGACAAGGTCCGGTCCGAGCTGCAGAGCCGGTTCGCTGATGCCGTCGCGGAAGAGGTTCGCCACGCCATTCCTCACGATCGTTTCTATTCGGACAAGGACCCGCAGGTGTTCGGTCGGGCCGTGGTCGGTGCCGTGAGCGACGCGGTGGGCTATTTCCTGACACACCCCGGGCCGGACTCGGAGTCCCTGGCAGGCAGCCTCTGCAAGATCTTCGCTCCTTAGATCTTCGCCAGTCTTAGCACGAGCAGCGCGAGCGCGACGAGGATCAGGGCGACTCCCGCCACCCACTCGGCCCGTTCTCGAAATTCGTCGCCGATGCGAGCACCGACCCGGAGTCCGATCTGGGTCGCGACAAATGCCTGAATCCCGATCCAGATCACGGTCAGGAGGAGCGACAGGCCGAGCAGGCCGGCGCTGAATCCGACCGTCAGCTCGTCGATGCTGATGCTGATGCCGAGGTCGATGATGGCGAAGCCCCGGGCGTGAGCGAGGAGCTTCAGCCGTGCGGACTCGTCGCTCTCTTTCTGTCCGGGTCTCAGGAGCAGCGCGCCCGCCAGGAAGAGAAAGGCGATGCCGCCGTAGCCCGCCCAGTCGCCAAGCAACGAACCAACGCCCCGACCGATCAGCATCCCGGCGATCGGCATCCCGGCTTCGAAGGCGGTGAAGACCAGCGCCACGCGCAGGCGGTCGCGTGCCCAGCGCGGCCGCCAGGGCGAAGGTGTCCAGGGCCAAAGGCAGCAGCAGACCCGCGGTGATCAGGAGTTGGCGCAACCTACGCGGAGTGTCGCAGCTAGATCGCGTGCGCCGGTTTTACGACCGAGATCCCGCGGCGTATCACCGCGGAATGTCGTTTGTGACGGAGCGCCTGCTGGCTGGGCGGCGGCAGAAGGTGGGGGAGAGTGTGCGCGGCCGGCTGCTCGACATTGGATTCGGCACGGGCCTGAGCCTGCCCCACTACCCGCCTTCAGTGGACGTGATCGGGATCGACGCGAGCCTCGGCATGCTGCGGTTCGCCAATGGCCAGGGCAAGACCGTCCGGCTGGCCCAGATGGACGCGGAGCACCTGGCGTTTCCAGACCAGAGCTTCGACTCGGTGGCGTTCAACCTCTGCCTGTGCACCATCCCCGACGCGGAACGAGCTGTCCGCGAGGCGATCCGGGTGGCCCGGCCCGGCGCGCCGATGGTGTTCCTGGAGCACGTCCGAAGCCATGTGCTGCCGATCGCGCTCATTCAGGAAGCCCTCAACCCGGTCCTGGTCGCGCTGCAGCTGGATCACTTCAACCGCCGGACAGCAGACACGGTGCGGCGGGCCGGAGTGGAGGTGACCTCGGTTGATCGCTGGGGCCTCGGCTTCTTCAACCTGATCGTCGGCCACGCCCCTGGAGACGCTTCTCTTTCGTAGCCAGGCGAGTGCCAATCGGTTGCAGGGCGTTAACAGGCAAATGCCCTTGGGGCCCTTGCATTCCGAACACCTGTTCGCTATGCTGTGATGGCGAACATGCGTACCCTCAGCACCCAGGTCCGGCTTCGGCGTCTGATCCGCTCGTACGGCGAGGCGGCCGATCGCCTCATGTCAGAGCCCCAGACCCGCCAGATGGCGGCTGCAGTGGTCGCCAGGCTCCTGGAGCTGAACGGCGAGGTCCGAGAGGCCTGGCGCCGCGAGAGCCTGGCCGGCCGGCCGTCCAAAGCCCTGGAGCGCTACGTCCGGGACGCCCTGCGGACCATGGAGCTGGCGATAGCGGGCGCCCAGCAGGCCGGCGCCGACCTCGAGCTGCTCCGATCGGACTTCGAGATGGCAGCCCTGCCGCTGGAAGTCTTCATGCGCGGCCTGGACATCGAGCCGGCCCTGCAGCGCTCGGCCTGAGGCTCCGAGTCCTCGGTTGCGCGGCGCTGAGTGCCGCGGGTGCATGCTCCGGCGGGCTTCGAAGTCAAGTCAAACCCGCGGGTGCCGGCACGCGCTCCTTCTAAGCTTTCTTAAAGGGCCATTATCAGCACCATTAAGTCGAGTCCGCGGCCAGGCTTAACGTCCCTTCCCGACCGCTTCAGGGCCTCTGAATCGCCGCCGCCAGAGACCCGCCGTCGATGCGGCCTTCCGCAACGACGCGTCCGTCGAGCAAGACCACGGGCACCCGCCAGTCGTAAACGTCATGGAGCTGTGCATCAGCGTCGACGTCGCGGAGCTCAGGCTCGACGCCGAGCGCGCGAAGGGCGGCCAAGGCCTGGTCGCAGAGATGGCAGCCCTGTCGCGTGACCAGCACGATTTCCACGTCCCCGAGGCTACGCTTCCCACGTGAATCCTCCGCGCCGGAGCATCTCGGTCGTCGTGCCGGCCTACCGGAGCGCCCTGTCGCTCCCTGAGCTCGTACGCCGGCTCGGGCCGGTCCTGGAGGCCGTGGCGTCCGATTACGAGCTCATCCTGGTCGACGACGGCAGCTCTGACGGCACCTGGAATGTGATCGACGAGCTCTCGACCACCCATGACTGGGTCCGGGGCGTCCGCTTGATGCGCAACTACGGCCAGCACAACGCCCTTCTCTGCGGGATTCGCCGGGCCCGCCACGAGCTGACCATCACCCTCGACGACGACTTGCAGCACCCGCCCGAAGAGATCCCCAAGCTCCTCGCTGAGCTGGGGCCGGACAGGGACGTCGTCTACGGCACGCCCGCGGTGGAGCAGCACGGGCTGTGGCGCGACGTCGCGACCCAGGTCACCAAGTTCGCCCTCCAGTCCGCCATGGGGGCGAAGATCGCCCGCAAGGCAAGCGCCTTCAGGGTGTTCCGGACCCAGCTCCGCGACGCCTTTGCCACCTATGACGCCCCCTACGTCAGCGTCGACGTGCTCCTCACCTGGGCGACCACGCGCTTTGCCGCGATCAAAGTCCGCCAGGAGGCGCGCACGATCGGCGTGTCCAACTACACGTTCAAAAAGCTCGTCGTCCACGCCCTCAACATGCTCACCGGCTTCAGCTCATGGCCGCTGCGCCTGGCCAGCCTGACCGGGTTTTTCTTCACCCTGGTCGGGACGGTCGCGCTCTTCTACGTGGTCGGCCGCTTCCTGATCACCGGTGGAAGCGTCCCCGGCTTCCCGTTCCTCGCTTCGATGATCGCCATCTTCTCTGGCGCCCAGCTGTTTGCGCTCGGGATCATGGGCGAGTACCTCGGCCGCATGCACGCACGCTCGATGCAGCAGCCGACTTACACGGTGCGCGAGATCGCCGAACAGCGCGGCGCGCGCGTCGAAGAGGAAACCCTGGCCCACGGGCGGCGCTGATTTGATCTCCGAGGCCGTCGTGCTCAGCGGCATCGAGCCGGAAGACATCCCCCAGATCGTGGCCTGGCGGAATCGGCCCGACATCAACGACTCCTTCATCGAGTACGAGCCGTTGACCAACGACGCCCAGCTTCGCTTCTTGACCCGGATGGACGAGTCGAAGGATCGCAAGCTCTGGCTGATCAACGCGCGTGATCCCGACCGCCCTCCTCCCTATGCCAAGGCGGTCCGCCCTACGCCGGATGCGATTCCAGTCGGGACGATCGGGTTGAAGGACATCGACCTGCGTAATCGCCGTTGCGAGCTCGCGTCGATGTTCATCGCCGAGCTGGACTACCGAAACTTCCAGGTGGCGTTTGACGCCGAGTGGCTCGTCCTTGACTATTGCTTCAGCCATCTCGGCGTGCACAAGGTCGTCGCCTGGGTGCCCGCGTACAACACCGACGTCGCCAAGCTTCACCTGGTCATGGGCTGGAAGAAAGAGGGCGTCCTGCGCGAGCACGTGTTCAAGAAGGGAAAATTCGAAGACGTCACGCTGCTGGCGATCTTCAAGGACGATTTCACAACGAGGTTTCGCAAACGCTTGCAGGAAGCCGACCGATGACGGCGGACGATAAGGTTGTCGCCGCGATCAACAGCGCGATCGATGACTTGAATGAGGTCCTCGAGCCAGACGAGCGCTTGGCGAAATCGGCGCAGGTTGCCCTCATCGGCCAGGACGCCCGACTGGACTCGCTCGGCCTCGTCAACCTCATCGTCCTCGTCGAGGAGAAGATCCAGCAGCAGTTTGGCGTCGGGATCACCCTGGTGGACGAGCGTGCGATGTCGCAGTCCAAGAGCCCGTTCCGCACGCTCGGCACGCTGGCCGAGTTCGTCCAGGAGCAGCTGGCCGATCATGGCCGATGAGCCTCGGAGGATGGTCATCACCGGGACCCGCAAAGGCCTCGGCAAGCATCTCGTAGAGCACTACACGAGCGCTGGCTGGGAGGTCATCGGCTGCAGCCGCCAGCCAGTCGACTACTCCTTCCCCGCGTACCGCCACTATGCCCTCGACGTGGCGGACGAGGCCGCGGTCGGCGAGATGTTCGCGGAGATCGGCAAGGATGGTGGGCGGCTCGACGCGCTCATCAACAACGCCGGGATCGCATCGATGAACCACGTCCTCTTGACACCGCTCTCGACGGTCGCCGACATCTTCAAAACCAACGTGCTCGGTACCTTCCTCTTCAGCCGGCAGGCGGCGCGACTCATGTCGAAGAAGCGATTCGGGCGCATCGTCAACCTGGTCACGGTCGCGACACCGCTGAAGCTCGAAGGTGAGGCGGCCTACGCGTCATCGAAAGCTGCTGTCGTCAGCCTCACCGAGATCATGGCCCGAGAGTTCAGCGAGCTCGGCATCACCGTCAACGCGGTCGGACCCGGTCCACTCGACACCGACCTCATCCGCTCCGTCCGCAAGGACAAGATCGACAAGCTTATGGGACAGCTCGCGATGCGCAAGCATCTCGGGGAGATGAGCGACGTCACCAACGTGATCGACTTTCTCATCGCGCCTGAAAGCGGTGCCGTCACCGGGCAGACCATCTACCTCGGAGGCGCCTGATCTTCGTCGACTTCCTACACGACATGGTGGCCGCGAACTCCGACAAAGAGGCCATCGTCTGGCGCGGCGAGTCCTTCAACTACAGGTCGCTCGAAGAGAGCTGGCGGCTGTCGAAGGAGCGTCTTGAATCCGCCGGCCTCGGGAACCGCCCGGTGGTCGTGCTCGAGGCGGACTTCTCGCCGGCGGCGGTCGCCGCTTTGCTCGCGCTGATCGAGCTCGGCTGCGTCGTCGTTCCGCTGGTGCGCTCGGGCCGTGCCGATCGGCAGCGCATTTATCGAATCGCGCAGGCGAATCACAGGCTGCTCATCGCCGAGGACGAGGCCTGGGACCTGGCGCCGCTCCCAGGAAGGCCCTCTCACCCGCACTACACGGCGCTCGCTGAACGTGGACATCCCGGGCTCGTGCTCTTCAGCTCGGGCACCTCCGGCGAGCCGAAGGCGGCAGTTCACGATGTCGTGCAGCTGCTTGGCAAGTACGTGACCAAGCGGCCGGCGTGGCGCACCGTCGCATTCCTTCTCTTCGACCATATCGGCGGGATCAACACGATCTTCAACACGGTCTCGAACGCCGGAACCCTGATCGCGGTCGGAGAGCGCACACCGGATGCCGTCTGCGCGGAGATCGAACGTTCTAAGGCCGAGGTCCTCCCCGCCTCCCCCACCTTCTTGCGCCTGCTGCTGCTCAGCTCGGCGCAGGATCGCTTCGACCTGAGCAGCGTCAGGGTCGTCAATTACGGCACCGAGCCAATGTCTGAGACGACCCTCGAGCGCTTGCAAGAGGCATTCCCACAAGCGCAGCTCCAGCAGTCCTACGGGCTCGCTGAGGTCGGGATCCTGAGATCCAAATCGAAGAGCAACGACTCGACCTGGGTCAAAGTTGGTGGCGAGGGCATCGAAACGCGTGTCGTCGACGGAATCCTGCAGATCAGGTCGCCATCGACGATGCTTGGCTACCTCAACGCGCCGACTCCGATCACTGACGACGGCTGGTTCGTCACCGGCGATGCAGTCGAGGTGGACGGCGACTACTTGAGGATCCTCGGTCGACAGTCAGAGCTGATCAACGTCGGAGGCGAGAAGGTTTATCCCTCCGAGGTCGAAGAGGTCATCGAGGCGATGCCCAATGTCGCCGCCGCCCTCGTGTACGGGGAGCGCCACCCCTTGATGGGCAGCATCGTCTGCGCCCGAGTGGCTCTGATCGAGCCCGAGGACGAAGGCAAGTTCGCCATCCGTCTGAAACGTCACTGCCGTGAGCGGCTGCCTGCATATCAGGTGCCCATCAAGGTGGCCATCGTCGGTCGCGAGATGATCGGTGAGCGCTTCAAGAAACTGAGGACGCAGTGACCGTTTCGATGACAAGGTCCTGATCCGGTTCGCTGAGGCTGTTGTAGAAGGGAAGGCGAAGCAGTCGGTCGCTGACGTCCTCGGTCACCGGGCACTGACCCGGCCGGCCCCCGAACCGACGGCCCATCTCCGAGATGTGGAGGGGGAGGTAGTGAAAGACGCTCAGGATCCCCTTGCCCCTGAGCCGGTCCATCAAACGTTGGCGAGCAGCAAGGCTTGGCATCAGGACGTAAAACATGTGGAAGGGGTGCTGGCGGTCAGCCGGTACGACCGGCAGCGTCACGCCGTTCTGCCCTGCCCAAGCAACCAGTGCCCCTCGATAGCGCTCCCACACTCTCTGCCTCTTCTCCTGGATCGCCTTCTTCGCCTCGAACTGCGCGAGGAGAACCGCGGCGAGCAGGTCCGACGGCAGGTAGCTAGAGCCGATGTCGGTCCACGTGTACTTGTCGACCAGGCCGCGGAAGAATCGGCTGCGATTGGTGCCCTTTTCGCGGACGACCTCTGCGCGCTCGACGTAGCTCTCGTCGTTGATCAGGAGAGCGCCGCCCTCGCCGCACGTGAAGTTCTTGGTCTCGTGAAAGCTTTGCGCCGCCATCCGCCCAAAAGTGCCCAGCTGCTTTCCTCGATAAGTCCCAAAGAGCCCGTGCGCGTTGTCTTCGACCACCGCCACCCCAGACGCGTCGGCCACGCTGAGGATCGAATCCATCTCGCACCCGACGCCCGCATAGTGCACTGGCACCGCCGCTCTCGTGCGCTCAGTGATCAGCTCCACTAACTGGCGCTCATCGAAGTTGAGCGTGTCGGGCCGGACGTCGATGAAGACCGGTTTTGCCCCACGCAGCACGAAAGCGTTGGCGGTCGAGACGAATGTGAAGGCCGGGATGATCACCTCGTCGCCGGGCTTGATGTCGAGCAGCAGGGCTGACATCTCGAGGGCATGTGTGCACGACGTGGTCAACAGCGCCTTGCCGACGCCCAGCTCCGATTCGAGGAATTCGTGGCACCGCTTGGTGAAGGACCCGTCTCCCGAGATCTGGCCGCTCGCGATCGCCGCTTCGAGATACTCGTGCTCCCGCCCCTCGAAACTCGGCCTGTTAAACGGGATCCGCCACTCGTGCGCGCTCATCGAGCGCTATTCTCGCCCGACAGCTCAGGTTGGAAGCCGCAGAGTCTCTCCCACTTCTATGGCCGGGCTATGGAGCTGGTTCGCGATCTCAATGTCCTGGACCCGTGCTCGCAAATCATCTGACGGATAGCGCTCGGCCGCGATCGACCACAGCGTGTCGCCCGGCTGGACCACCACTGTCGAGTACGCCGGCGCCGTGCCCCCGTGAGCCACCACAGCCAAGCTCAGGCTCACCGCAAGCGCGAGCAGCAGCACGACCACCAGGCGGCCCACCGGCCGGATTCGTCGGCCTGAGCGCATTGGATGTGTTCCATAACCAGTTGCGTACATCTGTTCGGGCGCAACGTTAGCGAACGGGCGTTCGGTTGTCAAGGTATCGAACAAAGGTTTGCACCAAGCGGGCAAGAGTGCTACGATCGGCCTTACGACCTCAATACGCTCTGGAGATGAATACGAAAATTGAGTGAACTCACCGAACGGCAGAACAAGATCCTCGACTACATCAAATACGTGACTCGGGTCCGCAACTACCCGCCGAGCGTGCGCGAGATCGGCGAGGCGGTGGGCCTGAGCTCGAGCTCGACCGTCCACAACCACCTCAACCAGCTCGAGCGACGCGGCCTGATCAAGCGCGACCCCAGCAAGTCACGCACCGTCCAGCTCGTCCAGGACGCGGCGGTCGACAACCAGCGCCGCAACGCGGTCTCGGTCCCCGTGATCGGCAACGTCGCCGCCGGCGCTCCGATCCTGGCCGAGCAAAACATCGAAGACCACGTCCTTCTCTCCCCCGACATGGCCCAGGAAGGCAACTTCCTCCTCCATGTGCGCGGCGACAGCATGATCAATGTCGGCATCCTCGACGGCGACCTCGTTCTGGTCCGCCCTCAGCAGGAAGCGAGCAACGGCGCCATCGTGGTCGCCCTGGTCGACGGCGACGCCACCGTGAAGCGATTCGAGCGCGGCAACGGACACGTCAAGCTGATCGCCGAGAACCCGGCCTACGAACCGATCGTGACCACCAACGTGAGCCTGGTCGGAGTCGTTCGCGGCGTGATCAGGATGTTCCGTTAGAGGCGAACTCCTGAAAGCGGCCGGCCGCGTGCCGGGGCACCCAGCCCCACGCTTTGGTGCCGCCTTCGACGTACTCGGTCCGCTCCACCCCGCCGATCTTGCGTAGAGCGGCGAGCACTCCTTCGCTGCCGTAGGGCACCAGGATCTCGAGGCTGACCGTGTCACCACGGCTCGTCTGGTCGAGGGCGCCCAGCAGCTCGCCGAAGCCGGCACGACCGATCGCGGAGATCGCGACCGCGCCCGGATAGCGGCTCGACAGCGCGCCTATGGCACGGCGTCGTGCCGCGGTGCCCAGCAGGTCGACCTTGTTCAGCGCGACCACACGCGGCTTGTCGGCGGCGCCCAGGTCGCCGAGGATCTTGTCCACCGTCTCGGCCTGCTCCTCGATCGACGGTGAGCTGACGTCGAGCACCTGCAGGATCAGGTCCGCCTCTGTGACCTCTTCCAGCGTGGCCCGGAAGGCGGCGATGAGATCGGTCGGCAGCTTCTGGATGAACCCGACCGTGTCAGTCACCAGCAGCTCGCGTCCCGCCGGCAGCTCGAGCTTCCGTGTGGTCGGATCGAGCGTGGCGAAGAGCTTCTTCTCGGCTCGCACACCGGCGCCCGTGAGCGCATTGAGCAGCGTCGATTTGCCCGCGTTGGTGTAGCCCACTATCGCCGCCGTCTCAAGTGCCGCGCGGCGACGCCCGGTGCGCTGCTGGTGACGTTGGGTGCGCACCAGCTCGATCTCACGTTCGAGGTCGCGCATCCGGCGGCGAATCCGCCGCCTCTCGACCTCGATCTGCTGCTCGCCGAAGCCACCGCGGGCGCCGACGCCGCCGCGCCGGCCACCGACCTGCCGGTCGTAGGCGTACGCGCCGATCAGGCGCGGAAGGAGGTGATGCAGTCGCGCGGCCTCCACCTGGAGGCGTCCTTCGTGGGTGCGTGCGTGCTGCGCGAAGATCTCGAGGATCACCTCGGTGCGATCCAGCACCCTGGTCTTCAGATCGAGCTCGAGGTTTCGTTGCTGGCGAGGGCTCAGGTCCTCGTTACACATCACGACGTCGAATCCGCCTTCGAGCTTCATCGCGCGGAGCTCCTCGACCTTGCCCATGCCGATGAAGTGCCTCGCATCGATCTGGCTGCGGCGCTGCACGTCCGAACCGACGACCTCCGCTCCCGCGGTGCGGGCGAGATCAGCCAGCTCGATCATCTGCTCGCGCACCAATTCGTCGGTCGAGCCTGGCAGCAGCACTCCGATGAGAAACGCCCGCTCTCGCGGAGCCCTGGTGGTGATCATTTGAAAGGGGCCCCCACGAGATCGCGGCGAAGCCTCGGATTTCGTGGGGATTTCAGAGCTTGAGCTTCCTCAGTCGCGCCATCGCTTCCTCGAGACGAGCGTCGGGCGCCGTGACCGAGAGCCTGAAGTAGCCCTCACCGTGCGGACCGAAGCCCACCCCGGGTGTGATGTTCACGCCCACCTCGTCCAGCACGTGACTCGCAAATCCAATCGAGTCATACCCGTCAGGCACCGGAGCCCACACATAGAAGGTCGCGCGCGGAGGCTTGATGGTCCAGCCGAGCTCGTTGAGCGTGGCGGCGACCAGCCGGTGGCGCTTCGCGTAGACCTCGCAGGCCGCGCGGGTCTCCTGCTCTCCCCCATTCAGCGCCTCGATCGCGGCCCACTGCACGGCCTGGAAGACTCCCGAGTCGATGTTGGTCTTGAGCTGCCCGATCAGACCAATGAGGTCAGCCCGGCCACATACCCACCCGATGCGCCACCCGGTCATGTTGTAGGTCTTCGACAGCGAGTGAAATTCGAGCCCGATCTCTTTGGCGCCAGGGATCTCAAACAGCGTGAGCGGCTTGTAGCCGTCAAAGGCGATCTCGGAGTAAGGCGCGTCGTGGCAGAGGACGATGTCGTGCTGCTGGCAAAAAGCCACGGCCCGCTCGAGGAACTCTCGGCTTGCGATTGCGCCGGTCGGGTTGTTCGGATAGTTCAGCCACATCAGCTTTGCGCGATCCGCCACATCACCTGGGATTGCGTCGAGGTCAGGCAGCCACTGGTTCGCCGCGGTAAGCGGCATGACGTGCGCTTCGGCGCCGGCCATCAGAGCGCCTGTCACGTAAACCGTGTAGCCAGGATCGGGCGCGAGCACCACGTCGCCCGGGTCGACCAGCGCGAGCGGGACGTGCGCGATTCCGTCTTTCGAGCCAAGCGTCGGCAGGATCTCCGTCGCCGGGTCGAGCGTCACGCCGGAGCGCTCGCCGTACCAGCCCGCGATGGCCTGGCGCAGCTCGGACAACCCGAAGTAGGACGGGTAGCGGTGGTTCGCAGGATCCGCGGCCGCTTCCTGCAGCACGTTGACAATCCGCTGCGGAGTCGGCAGGTCAGGATCGCCGATGCCGAGCGAGATCACGTCGACACCCGCCCTTCGCTTCTCCTGGACCCTGCGATCGATCTCCGCGAAGAGATACGGCGGGATCTTCCCCAGGCGGCTCGCTCCTGGGTGCACCGTCTTGCTCATGCCTTGGACCGCACGTGCTTGAGGATAGCGGGCAACGGATCGGGCCCGATCTCGAACCAGATGACGCGTGGGTCGCGCCGCCACCAGCGCAGCTGCCGCCGCGCGTAGCGCCGGTTGTTGCGCGCCATCAGCTCCGGCAGCCCCTCGAGCGTGACCTCACCGCGGATGTGGGCCAGGGCTTCGGCGTATCCGATTCCTGTCAGCACCGGAGCAGTTTCCGGAACGCCCGCATCGAGCGCCGATTGCGTTTCCGCAACCAAACCACGCTCCACCTGCCGGCGGCTTCGCTCACCTAAGCGGCGATCGATCACCCCTAACGGCGCGGTGAGCCCGATACGCAAGGCTTCCCACGGCGGTGGCTTTCGCGTACGAAGCGCGCGCAGAGGAGGACCTGCAACCTGCAGCACCTCGATGGCGCGGATCATGCGCAAGGGATTTTGAAGATCAACGCCGGGGTCGCTGTCAAGCGCAAGCAGCATCTTTCGCAACGCAGACACCTCGAGGACCTCCAGCTCAGCCCTCAGCTCCGGATCCGGCGGGACACCTGTCAGGTTGAAGCCGTCGCACAACGCATCGACGTAAAGCATCGTGCCGCCTTCGATGATGGCGACGCGATCGCGCGACATGATGTCGTCGATTGACTCGTTTGCGCCCTGCAGGTACTGGGCAGCGTTGAATCCGGTCGCCGGATCGACAAAATCCACCATGTGGTATCGAACCGCGCGCAGGTGTTCCGCGCTCGGCTTGTTGGTCGCGATGTCCAACCGCTGATAAACCTGCTTCGAGTCCGCAACCACGATTTCCGCGTCCAGCTCGAGCGCCAGCCTGAAGGCAACATCGGACTTGCCGATGCCGGTGGGTCCGACGATGACGGGGATGCGCAGGGACGAGCTCAGCGCTTGAGTCTGTAGACGACGAGACCCGCCTGGTCGTCGCGCTGGTAAGCCTCGTCCAGGAACTGGTCGAACCGCCATGGCCCGTGGCCCTGGATCTCGCTGACGGCCGGCAGGTCTTTGCTGAAGTCCACCTTGTAGTAGATGACCCATTCCACGGGCAGGCTTCGCATCGCGTTCTCGACGCGCGCGAGCTCGGGCGGCGGCGTTACACCGGGCACCAGGAACAAGACCGGCACCGGAGGGACCTCGCCCAGGATCTGGTACATCGACGGTCCGTTCGGCATGTAGGCGATCGCGCCGTCGTGCAGTGTGCTGAATTTCACAGCGCCGGCGACGATTGGCGCGCTGTCATAGGTCGTGCAGATCGATCCGCTGGGCACACTCACCTGTCGGAGAAACCCCGTGTCATCGGTGTGGCACGTCAGCGCATATCCGAGCACCAGGGGCGAAAGGCCGGCAAGGTAGATCAACGCAAGCGGAACGGCCGCCGCGGAGGTGACGGCCGCGCTCGGCATGCCGGCGAGCATTCGCTTCAAGGGCATTGCGACCAGCAGCAGCGTGAAAGGGCAGCTGAGCCAGAAGTTCTGATCGGACATGTGCACGATCAGCACCGAGCAGTACAGGCCCGTAGCCACGATCCCGACCGGCACCCAATCGGGAATGGCCTGCGGACCGTGGCGCCGGCGCCACAGCTCGACTCCTGTCCTGGCCGCGACACCGATGGGCGCGATGACCGCCAGCAGCCAGTGCATCGGGATGGCCCACAGAGCCCCGATGCTGGCCTCCCAGAACGACGTGTCGTGGAGCAGCGCCGGCTGCCATGGAAACGGCAGGGCTTGGCTTCCTCCAAATGTCTGGAACGTATAGACGACCGTGTCGGTGAAGAAAGCGGGCAGCGCGCCGAGCAGGCCCAACACCGCAAGCACCACGAGGCCGGGGATTGCCATCGCGACGATCATCGGGACCACCGAGCGCCTGATCCGCGGTTCGATCAGCCACGCCACGACGAGGCCGGCCACGACCGCGGGCAACGAGGACTGCAGCATGATCAAAGCCGCGGCCGCCGCCAATCCGGCGACGACAAAGGCTCGTGCGGACTTTGCTGTTCGCGCCCAGAGCAGCGCCGCGGTCATGGCGAGGACTAACGCAACCGACCAGAAGTGATAGGGCGAGAATTCCTCGAACACCGGCAGCCACACGCCCCACAGCAGTGCGATCGCCGCGGCCCAGATCGTTCCCACGAAGCGCTGCCCGATGTAGGCGACCAGCCCAGTGCCGAGCACCATCGCGACTCCGGTCAGAAGTCGCTGATGGATGACTGTGGCGCCGACGAGCCTGAAGTACCCGGCGTACAGGAAAATCCCGCCCGGAGGGATGGCGGCAAAGAAGTCGCGATACGGAACCTGTCCGGCGGCCACCTGCATCGCCTGGCCCGCCAAGACAGCCTGGTCCTCGTAAAGGTTGATCCACCTCAATCGTGGAAAGATCGTGACCGCGACGCCGGCCATCGCCGCCAGGGGCCACAGAGCCCGGCTGCTCACTGGGCCTGCAGCGCCGGCGCGGGTCGCGGCTCGGGGGATTTGGCGACAAGAAGCACCAGCCATCCGACGGTGAAGACCAGCACCAGGACGGGCCCAAATCCAGCGGCCAGATAGGTGCCAAGCAAGCCGATAGCGAGCCACGCCCACTGCCAGGCGGGCATACCGGCGCGAACGTACAGCCACGCGGCCGGCGCGAGCATGGCGAAGTCAGATGGGTTGTGATACGGAGCGCCGAGCAGGCTGCCGAGGATGCCGGCGACCATGACCAGCTCCAGGTTCCTCCGGTGGCGCCACGCGGCGGCGAAGGCAAGCACAGCGCAGGCCACCTGCAGCGCAACGGCCACTGGTCCCGGGCCGAATAGATCAGCCAGCGTCCAGACCAGGTTGCCGGACTGACCCTGCTCGAGGCTGAGCACGTTCCTAAGGTCGCCGAGTCCGGAGGGCCCTAGAGAGAGGGCTGAAATGGCCGCCACCACCGCCGCCCCTACGATCCAGACCACGAACAGCCGGGACTGGCCTGCAATCAGCAGGAAAGGCACGACCAGGATCGCGACCTGTGGCTTGAGCACGACCAGCACGAGCCCGATGCCCGCCACCACATGCATGTCCCGCTTGATGAGCCACCATGCCAGCATCACCGCCGCAGCGATAAGCAGGGTGACCTGGCCGGTCTGGATGGCGATGAGCACTGGATACACGCAGGCGGCTGCCAGAAAGAGCGTGACCTTCGCGAGCCCACTGCCCGGCGTCGCCACCCAACCGCAAACCGCGAAGGCGGCGGCGGATAGGATCGCGAACGTCCAGAACGCCGGGACGATCGGCATCAGCGTTAGCGGCGCCACCACCCACGCCACAGGCGGCGGGCTGACGAAGTACCGCCTCCAGTCGAACACGTCGCCCGCCGGGTGCAGCTGGTAGAAGACCTGGCGCTGCAGCTCGAGGTCGTAAATGTGGCTCCAACCGTGCCGCAAACCGATCTGCGCCGCGCCGTAGTAGTAGCTGAAGTCGAGCGAGTCGATCAATCCGGGGAATCCACCGAAGAACAGGGGTAGATACAGCCCGAACAACCAGATGACCAGGACCAGCGTGAAGGCGGCGAGCCAGATGGGCGGTCGCCTCGCCCGGCCGCCGTCCGCCGCCGGTTTCAGTAGTTCCGTCTGAAGTGCCGCGTAAGCTCCTGCCATTCAACGAGGAGCCGCGTCGGGCGCCCATGCGGGCAGGTGACCGATTCTTCGGTTGCCTCGAGGTCCGCGAGCAGGCGCCGCTGTTCCGAGATGTCCAGCACATCCCCGAAACGCACTGCCGAGTGACACGCCAGCGCCGCGGCAGCTTTTTCCAGGGCGCCGTCGCCCCGGTTGTCCGCCAATGCCCCGAGGGTCTCCTGCACGGCTGCGGTCGCGCGGCCCGCCGGCATCTCGACAGGCACTGCTGTGATCCTCAGGCTCCTCGGACCGAATTCCTCATATTCGAGGCCGAGGTTGGCCAGGTCGGCTCGATGATCGGCGGCCGCGGCGATGAGAGCGGGCTCGACGTCGACAGCCTGGGGAATGAGCAGTGGCTGGCTCATGCCTCGTCCCGAACGGAGCCGTTCCAGCAGCCTGTTGTACAGCACACGCTCGTGCGCGGCATGCTGGTCCACCAACACCAGGCCGTGAGGGCCTTCGGCCACCAGGTAGCCGGGACCGACCTGCCCGATCGGGCGAAGCACCTCCGCCTCGACGCCCTGGTTCACCGCCCGCTCGGCGGTGAGCAGCGCGCTGGCAGCCTGGTGAATGGTCAGCTGCGCCGCCATCTGGCCTGTCGCGAACGTGGGCGCCGTCTCCAGCGGCCGGTAGCGGAACGGCTCGCTTCCATCCAGAGCCGCTCGGACCGCCCGCTGCAGGGCACCGAACACGGCGCCTTCATCGCGAAAGCGCACTTCCTTTTTCGCCGGGTGGACGTTGACGTCCACGAGCTCGGGGTCGATCCCGATGTCGATCACGGCCACCGGGTGGCGTCCCCGCTCGAGGCGCCCCTGGTAGCACTCCTCGAGCGCGTAGACGAGAGAGCGTGCGCTGATCGGTCGTCCGTTGACCGCGAGCACGATGGCGTCGCGGCCGCCGCGACTGAGTCGCGGCTGGCTGACCGCGCCGGCGACGAGTGGCATGCCGACAAGCTCCAGCACCTCGGCCGCGACGGCTGCGCCGAAAACAGCGGATATCGCGCGGCGCCGGTCGCCGTCTCCGGTCGTGCTGACGGCCGCACGCGAATCGATGGTCAGGTGAAATCGCACGTGCGGGTGGAGCAGCGCGAATGCGCTGACGACGTCTTTGATCGCCGCGACCTCGGTGGCGTCGCTCTTGAGGAACTTCAATCGCGCGGGCACGTTGGCGAAGAGGTCGCGTACCTCGATGGTCACGCCTGGGAGCAACGGGCCCGACCCCGACTCGATCAGCTCACCGGCCCGGACGCGAATCGTCGCTCCTCCACTCCCGCATTCCAGGTCGGACACCGCCGCGATGCTGGCCAGCGCCTCGCCGCGGAAACCGAAGCTGACGATGCCGTTGAGGTCCGAGAGCTTTGTCACCTTGCTGGTGGCATGCCGTACGAAGGCGAGCGCGAGCTCGTCAGCCGGTATGCCTGCACCGTCATCGCTGACCCGGATTGAGGTCTTGCCCGATCCGCGGACGTCGATGTTGATACGTCGCGCCTCCGCATCGAGTGCGTTCTCGACCAGCTCCTTCACCACTGAGGCGGGTCGCTCGATCACCTCGCCTGCGGCGATGGCGTCAGCGATCTCGGGAGCGAGCAGATGAATCGGCTGGCTCACGGGGACAGCTTCGCGCGCAGCTGATACAGCTTCTGCAGCGCCTCTAGCGGGCTCAGCGAGTCGGGCTCGAGGTCTTCGAGCTCTTTGCGCAGCGGGTCGGGTGCCAGCTCGATCGGCAAACCGAGCTGCAGCTCAGGCGGCTCGAGCGGCCGCTGTCGCTCCAGCTCCGCGAGAACCTGGCGAGCCCGCGCGATGACACCTGACGGAAGACCGGCCAGCGCGGCGACATGTATTCCATAAGACCGATCCGCGCCCCCAGGCACGACTCGATGCAGGAAGCGAACCGTTTCTCCATCCTCGAGCACCTCGACGCGCTGATTGACGACGCGTGTCAATCGCTCCGAGAGCGCCGTCAGCTCGTGATAGTGCGTCGCAAACAACGTGCGGCAGCCGAGCTTCGGTGAGTCATGCAGGTGCTCCACCACCGCCTGCGCGATCGACACGCCGTCGTACGTCGACGTCCCCCTCCCCACCTCGTCGAGGATGACGAGCGACGATCGCGTCGCGTGGTTGAGGATGTTCGCGGTCTCGGTCATCTCAACCATGAATGTCGACATGCCGGCGGTGATGTCGTCGTGCGCGCCGACCCGCGTGAAGATGCGGTCGGCCAGCCCGACGACCGCGCTCTCCGCCGGGACAAAGCTTCCGCATTGCGCCAGCAGGACGATCACCGCCGCCTGGCGGAGGTAGGTCGACTTGCCCGCCATGTTCGGACCCGTGAGGATGACGACCTGGTCCTGGTCGGGATCGAGCTCCAGGTCGTTGGCCACGAAGACGCCGGCGGGCAGGCTTTGCTCGACCAGCGGGTGCCTCCCGCCCTTGATGCTCAGCCGCAGGCCTGCGTTGACCTCGGGGCGGCGCCATCCATGGTCCGCGGCGGTCACGGCCAGGCTGAGCAGAGCGTCGATCATCCCGATCGCCTGGGCGCTGGAGCGCACGATCGCTGCTGACTCGGCGACCGCCTCACCAAGCTCATGAAGGATCTCCAGCTCGCGTGCGGCGATCCGTTCCTGCGCCGTGAGCACCACCGCCTCCTTCTCTTTCAGCTCGGGCGTCAGGTAGCGCTCGGCGCCGGTCAGCGTTTGCTTCCGGATGTAGTTGTCGGGCACTTTCACGGTGTTCGCGTTCGTGATCTCGATGTAGTAGCCGAACACCTTGTTGAATCCGACCTTCAACGACTTGATCCCAGACCGGCGGCGCTCCGATGCCTCGAGCGAACCGATCCATTCGCGGGCACCGCGCGACGCTTCGGAAATGCCGTCCAGCTCGGCGTCAAACCCCGCACGAATGGCGCCGCCTTCGCGTACCACGGCCGGTGGGTCATCGACCAGGGCTCGAGCAAGCTTGTCAACGAGCTCTGGCGCAGGGCTGATCTGGCCGGCAAGCTCGCGAGTGGCCAACGCGTGACATGTCACGAGCGCTTCCTGCAGCGCGGGGATGGCTTCGAGCGAACGGCGAAGGGCGACCAGCTCTCGGGCGGATGCGTGTCCCTGCGCGGAGCGTGAGGCGAGGCGTTCGAGGTCGCCCACCGGCTTCAAATAGCGTTCCAGAGCCTCACGAAGGTCTGCTGACGCAGCCAGCTCGGCGACCGCGCCGAGGCGCAGCTCGATCGACTCCGCGTCGCGCATCGGTGCGCCGATCCACGCCCGCAACCGCCTGGCTCCGATCGGCGTCAGGGTCCGATCGACGAGCTCAACCAGGGCAGGGAGCTCGAGGTTGCGCACCGTCGCCGCGTCAAGCGGCATCGTCGAGTCCGGCGAGTAGGTGCGGACGCTGAAGGAGCCCGGAGTGATCTTGGTCTGGTTCTGCTTCAGGTAGTCGAGCACCACGCCCGCGGCTCCAATCGCGAGTGGCGCATCGGCCGCGCCGACGGATGCCGGATACGCGATCCCCAGTAGGTCGCGAAGACGCTGCTGCCCTCGCGCGGGGTCGAAGCGATACTCCTCGACGTCCGGAGGCATCAGGAGCTCCGACGGCGAAAGCCGCATCAGCTCCGCGTCGAGCCGCTCGCGTGGCAGCTGGCACAGGACCAGCTCGCCGGTCGATACCTCGCAAGCGGCCAGGCCCGCCTCGGCGCCGCGGGTCCAGGCCGCGACGAGGTAGTTGGCGTGCGAAGGGTCGAGGTAAGCGTCTTCGACCACCGTCCCCGGTGTCAGGACACGTGTGACGTCGCGGCGCACGACCTTGTTCTTGACAGCTGCTTCAACCTGGTCGCAGATGACGACCTTGTGCCCGGCGCGAAGCAGCTTGCCCACGTATGCCTGCCAGGCGTGGTGCGGCACGCCGCACATCGGTGCGCGGCCGCTCTTGCCGAGCGGTCTCGACGTGAGCGTCACGCCCATCACCGGTGCGGCGACCTCCGCGTCCTCGAAGAAGATCTCGTAGAAGTCGCCGAGCCGGAAGAGGAGGATTCCGTCGGGGTGCTGCTCTTTCGCCTCCCGGTACTGCCGCATGACCGGGGTCAGAGCAACGGCACTCACGCCGCGGGAAGCCCCATCAGCTGGCCTGCCGTGGCCTGCAGGACGCGGACGTTCAACAGCTGGCCGGGTTCGATGTCGCCACCCTTCAGCACAATCGCTCGCTTGCCTTGCCGGATCCGTCCGTATGGTCGCTGCAGCTCGTCCCGGCCCTCGATCAGGACCTCGACATCACGTCCGATCCACCGCGCTGTCTTCTTGGTGGCGATGGCTCGCTGCAACGCCAGCAGGTCGTTGAGCCGGCGCAGCTTCTCGTCCCGCGGAACGTCGTCCTCCATCTTGCTCGCGGCAAAAGTGCCAGGTCGCGGTGAGTACATCGCGAGGTGGACGACGTCGAACTCGATCTCTTCGAGCAAGGCGCGCGTATTCATGTACGCGGCCTCCGACTCGCCCGGGAAACCCACGATGACGTCGGTCACCAGTCCGAGATCGGGCATCAGGGTGCGTGCCCTGTCGACGATCGCGCGGTAGTGCTTCATCTGGTATCCACGGGCCATTCGCCTGAGGATCGTGTCATCGCCTGACTGCACAGGCAGCTGCAGCTCGCGGCACACCACATCGCTCGAGGCCATCACCTCGAGCAGCTCCAGCTCCAGATCCTGAGGATGCGAGGTGAGAAAGCGCAGACGTCTCAGTCCGGGAATCCTCTCCACTTCGCGGACCAGGGTCGCGAAACCTCCGCCGCCGGCGGGATCCCGATAGTCGTCCACGTTCTGGCCGAGCAGGACGACCTCTCTGGCTCCGTCCAGGACCGCCAGCCTGCATTCATCGACGACCTGCCGGATCGGTACATGGACCTCGCGGCCTCGCACCTTGGGCACGATGCAGAACGTGCAGTTGTGGTCGCAGCCCTGGATGACCCGAACGTAGTGGCTGATCCCGGTCCTCCCTGCCTGCGGCAGAGCCTCGCCTTGCGAGTAGTCGTACCGCGCCTCGAGGTCGGCAAGGAACGGCTCGTAATCCCCGATCGGCACCACGGCGTCTAGCTGCGGAAATTTCTTCCGAAGCACGTCACCCTCTTTGGCGACGATGCACCCCGTGACGGCGATGGTGCGCTCAGCGGTCTTCCACGCCTTGAGCTCATGCAGCCTGGAGTAAACGCGGTCTTCCGAGGCCTGCCGGACGACGCACGTGTTGAGGATGGCAACGTCCGCGCGCTCCAGTGAGTCCTCGACGTAGCCCGCGGCAAGAAGTCGTCGCGCCAGGCTTTCCGAGTCGGCGGTGTTCATCTGGCAGCCGATCGTCCAGATGTTGAACGAGCGGGCCCGGGTCCCTGACTCCGCCCTTTGCGTTACCGGCTCTCCACGAGCAGACGGATGCCGGTGCGCTCCTCGCCGTCGATCGAGATGTCGATGAACGCGGGGATGCAGACCAGGTCAAGGCCTCCCGGCGCGACGTACCCACGCGAGATTGCGATCGCTTTGACAGCCTGGTTGATGGCGCCGGCTCCTATGGCCTGGACCTCGACGCGACCCTTGCTGCGAATCACCCCGGCGATGGCTCCAGCGACGGCGACAGGTTTGGAGGTGGCCGAAACCTTCAGCACCTCAACTGGAGCGCGCTCGGTGGTCATTGCTGGAACCCCTTCAAACATGTTCACGATCGATTCGCTGGATTGACGTTGCCCGCCCAGTGGAGCCATTAATGGTAACCAGTACCGAATTGAATGTCACGGGTCCTGACGCCACCTGAAACCGGTTCGGGACGCCCGTCAGGAACCGTTGTAAGACCACGTCTTTGTCCATCCCGATGCAGCTGTCCCGGGGCCCCACCATCCCCACGTCTGTGACGTAGGCCGTGCCCTTGGGGAGCACCCGGGCGTCGGCGGTCGGGATGTGGGTGTGGGTGCCGACCACCGCGCTGGCCCGCCCGTCCAGGAACCAGCCCATCGCCGTCTTCTCGGAGGTCGCCTCTGCGTGCATGTCGCAGAAGACGATGTTGATCTCCGGGTTGGCCTTCAGGATGGCGTCCGCCGCCCGGAACGGGTCGTCCAAAGCGTCAAGGAAGATCCGGCCCATCAGGTTCATCACCAGCGCGCGGTGGCCACCGGCGTCGACGACGCAGGAGCCTGTACCGGGCGCGGCCGGAGGGTAGTTGGCGGGCCGGAGCACACGTTCGAGGGCGGGCAGCTGGGGCACGAAGTCCTTCTGAGCAAAGACATGGTTGCCGGTGGTGATCACGTCGGCGCCCGCGTGCTTGAGCTCGGCGACGATTTTCGACGTCAGGCCGAAACCTCCGGCGGCGTTCTCTCCGTTGACTATGGTCAGGTCCGCCTCGACCTCACGCTTCAAGCCCGGGAGGATGGCTTTCACTGCGTCTCGCCCGGGATGACCGACGACGTCTGCGACGAACAGAATGCGATAGTCGTCCGACATCAGGTCAACCTCCAGAGATGGCAACCCGGGGTGGGAAGAGAATTCGAAACTCGCCGGCCACTTTGCGTCAAAGGCTAGCTGGAAATAGAAAAAGGGAGCCCACGGTGGGCTCCCTTTGATCTATTTGGCGTACTCGACGGCCCGGGTTTCGCGCACCACGGTGACGCGGATCTGACCCGGGAAGCTGAGCTCGCTTTCGATGCGCTTTGCGATGTCCCGTGCCATCAGCTGGGCCGCTGTGTCATCGATCTGCTCAGGCTTGACCAGGATGCGAACCTCCCGGCCGGCCTGGATCGCATATGACTGCTGCACCCCCTGGAAGGAGTTAGCGATCTCCTCCAGCTTCTCCAAGCGCTTGACGTAAGCCTCCAGCGACTCCCTGCGCGCCCCGGGGCGGGCAGCGGAGATCGCGTCGGCCGCGATCAGCAGCAGCGCTTCAAGCGAGTGTGGCTCCTCGTCGTAGTGATGAGCACGTACCGCGTGCACCACCTCTTTTGGAACCCCGTGCCGCTGCAGCAGGTCCGCTCCGATCACGGCGTGAGAGCCCTCGACCTCGTGGTCGATGGCCTTGCCGATGTCGTGCAAGAGACCTGACAGCTTGGCGATGCGGACGTCGGCGCCGATCTCGGACGCCATCATGGCGGCGAGGTAGGCGACCTCCTTCGAGTGGTTCAGCACCTGCTGCCCGTAGCTCGTACGGAAACGCAGGATGCCGAGATGGCGGACGACCTCGGGATGTAGACCCTGAAGGCCGACCTCCAGGACCGCGGCCTCGCCCTCTTCCTTGACCCTTTGCAGGACCTCCTGTCGGGACTTGGCGACGATCTCTTCGATGCGAGCCGGATGGATCCGGCCGTCGACGATGAGCTTGTTCAGCGCGACCCGCGCCACCTCACGGCGGACGGGGTCGAAGCCGCTGATGATGACGGCTTCCGGGGTGTCATCGACGATGAGGTCGATCCCGGTCGCCTGCTGCAGGGCGCGGATGTTGCGCCCTTCTTTACCGATGATGCGCCCCTTGAGCTCGTCTGTCGGCAGCGGCAGCACCGAGACCGAGACCTCGGCGGTCTGGTCGGCGGCGATGCGCTGTATCGACTCGGTGACTATCTCCCTGGCGCGTCGCTCACTGTCATCGCGGGCGGCTAGCTCCGCCTCGCGCACCTTGTGAGCGACTTCGTTGCGCAGCTCCTGCTCGACCTGCTCCATCAGGATGCCTTGAGCTTCCTGGCGGGTCATGTTGGCGACCCGCTGAAGCTCCTTCTCCTGCTGGCGGTAGGTGTCGTCGAGCTGTGCGCGGATCTCGTCCAGCGACTTCTCCTTCTTCGCGTACTCACTCTCCCGCCGGTTGAGGTCATCCCCCTTGCGGTCGAGGTTCTCCTCCTTCTGAAGAAGGCGCTTTTCGATCTGCTGTGACTGTGCCCGATACTCGCGGGCTTCCTGTTCGGCGGCGGTGCGGATCTTGACCGCTTCCTCTTTGGCTTCGAGCAGCTTCTCCTTGGCCTGGGTTTCTGCCTCAGAGAGGGCTTGCTGGGCTTTGAGCTCCAGAGCGCTGGTCCCATCGTCCTGCCGTTGCCGGCGCTGGAGCAGCAGGTAGGCCGCCCCAAAACCGACACCGATCGCCACAAGGACCGCCACAACCAGTACGAAGACGTTAGGCATGTGACATGCACCTCGTTTATTCGATTGTCAAAGTGCGGAACCGTGGCAGCACCCGATTGGGGTCCCACCAGGGGTTTGCTCTATGACTGCGGGCGCCTCACGAGCGCCCGTGTGCATCAAATTCTAGTCTTCCGTCCCCGTCAGGGCCGCCCGGCAAGCTGCGCGCACGACGTTGGCTGAAAAGCCACGGCGCATCAGCTTGGAACCGACCTCGTTCAGCATGTCTCGATAGCCCGCCTGAGGTTTTCTCGCGCACAGGCGTTCTGCAAGGCGGGTGGCGGCGGCGAGCTGCGCCTCGGCGTCAAAGCCGGCGAGCGCCGTGTCCACGTGCACTCGGTCGACGCCTCGCGCGGCGAGCTCGGCTGAAAGTGCCATCGGTCCGCGAACCGCGCCTCTGCGCCGCACGAGCCCAGTCGCGAATGCCTGGTCGTCCAGATAATGCAGTTCGCTCAACCGTGTCAGCGCTGCCTCCGTCTGCTCTTCGGAGTATCCGCGCCGGCTCAGCTTTCGCTTCAGCTCCATACGGGAGTGGGCTCTCCGGCTGAGGAGACCGAGGCCCACCGCCAGCGCGCTGGCCTCCGGCTGGCGGCCGTCACGGGATTTCTCTCGGCTAGAAGTCCTCTGCCGCACCTGCGGGAGCCCTCATGACACCAGCCGCCTTCATCACTGCCGACGCCGTCCCTCCCGCCGCCTTCGTTCTGACCTTCGCTTCCATCTCGGCCGACAGAGTCGGATTTTCCCTGAGGTAGTTGCGGACGTTCTCGCGACCCTGTCCCAGCCGCTGGTCACCGTAGGACATCCACGTCCCGCTCTTCTCGAGGATCCCGTACTCGATCGCGGCATCGATCAGCGAGCCCTCGCGCGAGATTCCCTCGTTGAAGAGGATGTCGAACTCAGCCGATCTGAACGGCGGCGCGACCTTGTTCTTCACGACCTTGACCTTCACCCGGGCGCCGACCGAGTCGAGCCCGGACTTGATGACCTCGACCTTCCGGATGTCGAGTCGAACTGACGAGTAGAACTTCAGGGCGCGGCCGCCGGGCTGCGTCTCCGGGTTGCCGAACATGACCCCGACCTTCTCGCGGAGCTGGTTCAGGAAGATGACCGAGCAGTTCGACTTGGAGATGGCGGCGGTCAACTTCCGCAGCGCCTGCGACATGAGGCGAGCCTGCAGCCCCATATGGGAGTCGCCCATCTCGCCCTCGATCTCAGCCTTCGGGACCAGAGCGGCCACCGAGTCGATCACGATCACGTCGACCGCACCAGAGCGGACCAGCACCTCGACGATCTCGAGTGCCTGCTCACCGGTATCTGGCTGGCTGATCAAGAGGTCGTCGATCTTCACGCCGATGCGTGATGCGTACAGCGGATCCAGCGCATGCTCGGCATCAACAAACGCCGCGACGCCGCCCAGCTTCTGGGCTTCGGCGATGACATGAAGCGCGAGCGTCGTCTTGCCGGCCGACTCGGGTCCATACAGCTCGGTCACGCGACCGCGCGGGATGCCCCCCACTCCGAGCGCGAGGTCCAGCAGCAACGCGCCGGTTGGGATGACGGTGATCTCGCCGCGCAGCGCGGCCTGCTCACCCAGCTTCATGATCGCGCCCTTCCCGTAGCTCTTGACGATCTGGGCCATCGCTGAGTCGAGGGACTTCTCTTTTTCCTTTTCCAATGTCGTGCATTGCCTCCTAGGTGGTTGCGGCGAGTGTTGTACGTCGTGGAGTTGAAATCAACGTCGTTAACAGCCGTTGCGAGAGTGTATCGAACAGGTGTTCGGTCGTCAAGCGGTTTTCAGCCTCGCGCTCACCCGCGCTTCCTTTGCCAGCAGCCGAAGCGTCTCAGTCGCGGCCTGGCGCCGGTTGGACCAGCGATTGCCGGTGAACCTGTACTCGTGTGAGGAGGTCCCGCGAGCCGAGGCGACAGCGATGTAGGTCAGGCCGACCGGTTTGCTCGAGCCGTCGGAGTCCGGACCCGCGATCCCCGTCACGCCAGCGGCCAGGTCGGTCCCAAATCGTGAGCGGACACCTTCCGCCATGGCCTTCGCCACCTCGCTGCTCACCGCGCCAACGCGCTTCAGCAGCGCGGCCGGGACACCCAGCTGGTCGCGCTTCACGTCGTCCGAGTACGCGATCACGCCGCCGAGGAAGTAAACCGAGCTGCCCGGCACGTCGGTGATGAAGCTCCCGACCATTCCACCGGTGCACGACTCGGCGACGGACACTGTCAGCCCGCCCTTCCGCAGCAGCTCACCAAGTTCACGAGCCGGCGGATCACCTGTCTCCTCATCCCCGGGCGCTCCTCCACTCGGACCTGCTCGGCGCGAGGCGTCGAACGGCATGATCAGGTGGCGGAACCGCCAGAGGTAATCGAGGCCGCTCCAGATCGTGAACACGACCGCGATACCCACCGCAAGCTCCGCGATCGGAACGAGGACCGGGTAAGGACGCTGCAAGATCAGCAAAGTCACGGCGCTCATCTGCATCACCGTCTTCGTCTTTCCGAGCGGAGCGGCGCCGATCACCCGGCCCTGTGTCGAGGCGACAGACCGCAGGATCGTGATGATCAGCTCGCGCGAGAAGATCACGACCACCACCCACGACGCCACCAGGTGCTCCTGTACCAGGACGATCAGCACTGACAGAACGAAAAGCTTGTCGGCCAGCGGGTCGAGGAACTTCCCGAAGTCGCTCACCGTTCCACGCCGGCGCGCGATCTGGCCGTCGAGTGTGTCGGTCAGCGAGAAGACGATGAACAAAGCGGCAGCAACCTGGTCGTGGCCCGGAAAGTCGATGAGCAAAAGCGCCATGAGCAATGGGATCGCGGCCAGCCGGCTCAAAGTCAGCCCGTTCGAGATATTCAACCTAAGGAGAAGTTTGCGACGAGAAGTCTCTCGTTGCCACTCCGGTGCCCATCGGGCCGATCGCCCGCCCGTCAATCGAGATGAATGTCGATCCCGCCTTGCCGCTGGTGATCTTGATGTCCAGTCCGCTGAAGTAGACGACTGATCCTGCGGGCAGCGTCTTCCCCGCATCGGCGTATTGGGGCTTACCGTCGACGAAAGCGTTGATCCAGACCTCCTCTGTGACCCGAACCTCGACCACGATCGGCCTGGTCTGAGGTTTGGGCGTCGGCGCCGGCGTCGAGGCCGGCGCGGCGGCGCTGACCTGCGCTGCCGGCGAGGCGCCCGCCGGGCGCGGATCGACCTGCATCTGCCGCCAGGCGTAGCCACCGAATGCACCGGCCAGCAGGACGATTCCCGCGGCGACGATCGCCGGCGCCGTGAGCACCATTCGGGGTCGCACGATCTGGCTCCCGATGCTCAGCAGGCGACGAGGGTCCTGCGTCTCGGTCTTCAGCATCTTGACGAGCGGCTCAGGGTCGAGGCCGAGAAAAAGCGCGTACGTCCTGAGGTGACCCTTGGCGTAGACCGGTGCGACCAGCCGCTCCAGCTCGTCTGACTCGAGCGCGCTCAGGTAGTGCGCGCGGATTCGGGTCGCGGTCGCCGCCTGCTCGATGGTGAGGCCACGCTCGCCGCGCTTCGCAGCAAGGACCTCACCAAGTCTCATTCCAATCCCAGTCTTTCCAGCAGCTCATCGACGTCGGGCAGCGTCATCAGCACCTCACGCGACTTCGATCCCTGGTAGCTCCCAACGACACGGTGCTCGGCAAGCTGGTCGACGATCCGTCCCGCGCGCGAGTAGCCGACGTTGAACTTCCGCTGGACCAGCGACACGGAAGCGGAACCCTCGGCGGCAACCGCGCGTGCCGCACGCGGGAACAGCGGGTCGAGCTTGCGCTCCGCGGTCTCCCCTCTCTCCCACTCCGAGCCCGGGCCCTCTTCGAGGATCTCCTCCATGTAGCGCGGCCCGCCCTGCATCTTCCAGAAGTTGACGACGGCCTCGACCTCAGGGTCACTGACGAAGGCGCCCTGGATGCGGGTCGGCTTGCCCGCATCGACGGGCTGGTAGAGCATGTCGCCACGACCGAGCAGCTTTTCGGCGCCCCCGGTGTCGAGGATGACGCGGCTATCGACCTGCGAACCGACCGCGAACGCGATGCGCGATGGGATGTTGGCCTTGATCAACCCGGTGATGATGTCGGTCGATGGTCGCTGCGTCGCGATGATCAGGTGGATCCCGACAGCACGTGCAAGCTGCGCGATTCGGCAGATGAGCTCTTCGATCTCGCCCGCGGCGACCATCATGAGGTCGGCGAGCTCGTCGATGACGATCACGA
>WNGJ01000746.1_pt1 | contig 30874 bp, 16 predicted proteins | sample 5400611 | NCBI WGS metagenome assembly WNGJ01 (sample SAMN13153375, study PRJNA577476) | soil metagenome | isolation source: 40 cm soil or saprolite under Garry oak tree replicate 1 | place: USA:California | collected 2016-06-15
TAAGTACTCCCTTCTCCGTTCGCCGGTTCTACTCAGAACCGTTGACGGCCGACGCAGCGTAGCTTACGGCAACGACGACAACTGGGCGGGAGCGACCCTTTTATATAGGGTCGCTCCCGCCCGTTTCAGTCTTTTTTCCGCGGTGACTTTTCGTTGCATTGCGTTCTGTATTCCTTTCGCCTGTATGAAATTGGCCGTGCAACAGCGTGAAGAAACAGGAGCAGGCGAAGGTGGAGGCTGTAATCCTTACCTTCTTCACCCTTTCCCTCCAGGTTCCCGCTCGGCAACGCCAACTCGGGGGAGCAATTCCGTCGTGAAATGCGCGGTGACAGGGTGGTTGGCCGCGCCAAACTCCCCGCGAATGTCGGCCTCGCTTACTCGCCCTGCTTTCCATCCGCGATACAGATGTTCGAACCGCTCTCCGGCGAATCGCGCCTTGGCTTGATTACGGAAAATAAGGTCGCCCTCTGTCACAGATGCGTATCGCTTGAGGTCCCACGCCTTGCGGATTTGGAAGTATCGGCAGAGCTCTCGAGCCCTTGGAGGTACGTGAACGTCACCACAGGCAAGGGGGAGGAAGCGTCGCTACCTAGAAACATCGGGAACCTGTCAACGAAGTAGCGAACGGTGGGTTGGGACGTTCTCTGCCCGTAGTAGATTTTGGCGGGAAGAAAGTGAATCGGGACCTTCAATTGATCGCAGAAATAGCTCACCTTTTCTGGCTCGGTTTCAAGGTATTCGCAGTGCGGGTGGGAGAGGACAAAATCAAGGATTCCGATGCGCCGTTGAATGTATTCGAATTCGTGTTCCCGGCGATTGCGAATGTTCTCCTTATCGATCTGGCGGTACAGCCTGCGCGAGAAGACGTGATAGACCTTCCCGCTCTTGGGGAAGTATTCAGTGCGTGCGTGTTTCTTGGCGTGAAGTTTGCCCCAGAATGTGGTCGTGCGCTTGCCCCAATGGCCGCTGGTGAAGGCGAGGAATTGACGTGCCACAAAGTAGCCGGAATGGGTGGCCACAATGTAGAGAAAGCGGGCTTCGGATTCGGTGTAACCGAGGGCTTGCAAAGCATCGAGATGCGTCTGCTTAACGTTCACAGAGGCAGATCTCCCAGGGTGATTTCGCGTTCGTGAGAGACGCGGCGCAAAGAAGATGCGTCATGGGAACGGCTGCACATGGAGAAGCGCGCTGCTGTGACGATGCGGAAAAGAAGTGCATTCGCGAGCATTTCAATCCCCCTGGCGAGACGGCGAACCTCGAGTCCGTCCCTTCCTGAAACGGAGCTGGTCTCGTGAGCGGGCGGGAAGCCGTCAAGCAACGGAGGCCCTCCAGGAGCACGCCTGGGGTGTCGAGGGTCAGGGGCGAGCGGATGGGCTGTGGCGCATGTTGGGACGAAGCGTGTCGGGAAAAGGCGGCCGTGGCGCGCGGAGGTTGGGCCGATGTTGCCAGGCGACCGCGCGCGAACTGTTCGGTTGGAGTTTGAAGTGGCGATGTCATTTGAATGCCTCGTCTTCCTGGAGTAGGTGATTGCGCCTTGATCTGCCTCAAGGCACACGTGGAGCGCGCGCTCGAATGACAGGGTTTCTACCTTCGCGCCCGGCTCGGAACCATCGAGCGGCACGCAATCAAGCTAGGCGGCTGACCGAAGTGGGACGGCTCCACCAAGCCCACGGGGAAGATCGGAAAGAACTTCCCTCTATATACTCAGAGGCCTCGAAAAAGGAAAAAGGTGAAAAAAATTTTGGTACTAGTACATTTTTCCGGGCGAACGTGTTCAAGAAGGTGACAGATCGCATGTTCCCGTTCCCTTGGGCGGACGCGCCGGAGGCAAAACTGGAGCCGTTCACAATTAGGGTGAAAGCTGCTGGTCCCGCCGTCACGCTGGTTGGCGAAATAGAGCTGATCGTGGGCAATGGCGGAGGTGGGCGTGGTGCGGACAGGTCGTCGTGGGCTTTGACCGCGACATGCTGCAGAAGCTTCTGAAAACGGGAAAGTGAAACTCTGCGCGTAGCCACAATTCGAGCGCTCCCGTCAGAATGCTATTTGATCGCGATGCTGAGAACAGTCTGGAGGTTAGTGTATCTGGGCATGTCAGCCCGATAGGAACAACAGCTAGCCGATGCAATGGTCTATTCCACTGCTCACTATGGCTGCACCGGTTGGCCAATGGCAAATTCGAGTTCGGCGCGGGCGCGTTGATAGTCGACCTGCATGCGCGCAAGGGCAGTCTCTGTTTCGGTTTTTGCCACCTCGGCCGTCAGTACATCAAGAAAAGACGCCAGTTGCGCGTGGTATCGAGCCTGAACAAGTCGCAGGGGCTCGCCCGCTGACCTGCGCCTTTGGTCCGCGGCGTGTATTCGAACAACAAGCTCGATTTGCTGATAATAGGCATCTTTCACTTCCTGACGGATTTCTTGTTTCAACTGCTCCCGCGTTGTAAGGGTACCGTCCAGTTCCGCCTTTGCTTCCTGCTGGATTGCTTCGAGCCGACCGCCGGTGAAAATAGGAACAAACAACCCCAAAGCACCTACTCCATGCTGCTGCTCCGGCTTTACCGTTGAATCTTCGTTGTCCACCGGCACCGAATCCATCCGCGCGACGGAAATCCGCTGTCACGCGAATGTCACTAAATATTGTTGACTGAGAACTTATCTTGCCCGATGATTTCGCGCGCGGATACAGTCGGCGATCTTGTGACCGAAACCACGTCATTCCTGTTTTCGCGAATGATTGTGCGAGTTCGGTGCTCCGACTCGCAACCCGGAGGAAAAGAATGAACGAGGTTCGACTGCGACGTCGATGGAGTATGAGCGTCTCCAAAGCTGGAATCGTCATCTTATTATTGGTTCCCTTCGGTCTCAAGGGGCAAACCGCTGTGTCACCACCGCCAGCTCTCCTACTGGGGACTGCTTGGTATCCCGAGCAATGGCCTGAGTCTCGCTGGGAAGTGGATTTGACGCTGATGGAACAAGCCGGCGTACGTATGGTACGAGTGGGCGAGTTCGCATGGAGTCGCATGGAACCAAGCGAGGGTCAGTACGACTTGGATTGGCTGGAGCGTGCGATCACCGCTGCCTCGAAACACGGCATCTATACAGTTCTTGGCACGCCGACGCCGGCCCCACCGGCCTGGCTCACGCAGAAGTATCCGGAAACTCCGCGGATGTATGAGGACGGCCGTCGGGCCGAGCATGGCAACCGTCAGCATTTTAATTTCGCCAACCCCAAATACCGCGAACTGACGCGCAAGATTGCCGAGCAGATGGCAAAGCGCTTCGGACACAATCCTTATGTGCTCGGTTGGCAAATTGACAATGAATATGCGGAAGAGTCTTACGACCCCGAGACCAAAGCACAATTTCAGCAATGGTTGAAGGGCCGCTACGGAAGTCTCGACAATCTGAATGCCCGCTGGACTACCGCGTATTGGAGCCAAACGTATTTCGATTGGAGCCAGATTCCAATTGAGACGCGCTACGGCAACCCAGGCCTTCTGCTTAGCTGGAAGCGCTTCGTGAGCGATACTTGGCGGAGCTATCAGAAGAACCAGTTAGAGGTGATCCGCGCGAATTCCGATCCAAGGCAGTTTATTACGACGAACATGATGGGCTGGTTCGACGGCTACGATCACTACACCGTCAGCCAGGACCTCGATTTAGCTGCGTGGGACGACTACGTGGGCAAGGGCCACCTGGATCCAGCGGTGAATGGGGCCGCACATGACTTGACGCGGGGATTCAAGCGCAAGAATTTCTGGGTCATGGAGACGCAACCCGGATTCGTCAACTGGGCTTCGATCAACAATGCGCTGGACAAAGGGGAAGTGCGCGCCATGGCTTGGCACGCGATCGGACATGGCGCAGATGCCGTCAGCTATTGGCAATGGCGCAGCGCGCTCAATGGGCAGGAAGAATATCACGGCACGATTGTGGGAGCGGACGGAACGCCGGTTCCGCTGTTTGCGGAGGTCGAGCAAATTGGCAAGGAGTTTGCCAAGGCCAGCCCAGCGCTGGCGGGCACTTCCGTGAAATCTGAAGTCGCGATTTTGCACTCCTATGACAGCCGTTGGGCGATTCAGTGGCAAAAGCACAATAGAGAATACGACCCGGTCGGTGAGATCGTCAGCTACTACCGGCCCTTGCGGGCGATCAGCCAATCCCTTGACATAATTCCACCGACCGCTCCCCTCAGCCAGTACAAGCTGGTCGTTGCGCCAGGGTTGAACGTTCTTTCCGATGCCGCGGCAAAGAATTTGACCGATTACGTTCGGCAAGGCGGGCACCTCGTGTTGGGTCAACGCTCGGCCATGAAGAATGATGACAACGGCTTGCAGCCGGAACGCCAGCCAGGGCCGCTGGCTGGGCTCCTGGGAGGCCGCGTGGAGCAATTCTATGCCTTGATGGATCCAGTTCCGGTGCACGGGCAGTTCGGTTCGGGCCAGTGTAAGTTATGGGCTGAACTCCTGAGCACGAAAGACCGCAGCACTGAAGTGCTCGAGACCTACGGGAAGAGCAACGGCTGGCTGGATGGACAGCCGGCAGCGATCACGCGGCAAGTTGGCAAAGGGCGAATCACTTACAACGGCGCATGGCTTGACGATCCCGGCATGATCGCAGCAGCGAAATGGATGACCGATGTCAGCGGAGTGAAGCCAGCGCTAGGATTAGTCCCGGACGGAGTGGAGGTATACCCGCGTTATGGCGAGCGCGGTGCGGTATTCATCTTGGTCAACTTTTCAAAGACGGCGCAGTCCGTTTCATTGCCGTCCGAGATGAATGATGTGCTTGAAGGCGAATCGAAGCGGTCCGTCGCGTTGCACACATACGGAGTCGCGGTGTTGTCTACGCCACGGCGGTAAGTTCAAGTGGGTGCTTGTTTGGTTCCCTGCGCTCAGAAACTTCAAACCATCCACGAAAGCAGCTCACGGAGATCTACTACAGTGGTTGACTCGGTTCCACGCGGCATGGAGGGGCCAATGGCCAGGGCTTCGCTGTGGCTCTCAAACCAGACCAGGAACGAAGATTGCTCGGCTCCTGGCAGCCGCTGCTGGTTCAGCCAGTTGTAATACGCACCCATATCGGCATCGATCAGAGAGCCGATGGAATCGAGTTCGGCATGGTCCTCGCTTGCGGACAGCAGCTCGTTCATTGGCTTCTGTCGTTGTCGGGGGGCGAAGCGGACCAGCAACGTGAGCGGCTGAGCGCGTCGCAGCGCTTCGCGTGCCGTCCATTGGGCGAAGGTTGTGCTGAAAACTTGTGTTCCAGAGCCCTCCGTCAGAAGTTTCACTTGAAAGCGATCCAGCACCGTGTCCCCTGCCTTGCCCAAGCCGAGATCTGCGGGACGCATCTGCGCCAGAAGCGTACGCAGCGCCTCGGGTCCCATCCCGGGTCGTCCGATTTCCGCTCGCATCTTGCGCAACAAGGCCGCGCGCGCCGGTTCTAGGGCTTGGTAGGAGATGCGCGTCAGCGCCGGGTCGCGCTCCGCTTCTTGCCCGCCATCGATGTACCAGTGACCGTAGGCAACGGGATGCGCTTTGGCTCTTGCGGCCACTGCATCCAGTAGCAGCTTTAGCCCATCCTCCGGCTTGACGCGACTAAAATAAGCTCCATGCGGGCGCAGTTTGCGAAAGAGCGGTTCGTCGTAGACGGCCACTCCCTGACCGATGACAGTAATTCCTAGCCGAGGCACCGGCGGCGGTTCTGGCGGCACCGCCCCCCGCAAACGATCCGCGTAATCGAGCGCCGCCTTGCGAAACTCATCCACCTGGTGCGTAGTCCAAAGGTGCGCCGCGAGTTGTTCTACAAACTGACCCGGTGCGTTTACCCAATCAAGGTGTTCGAGCTTCGGGGAAATACGGATTTGTGCGAATTCTTGAAACCAGTTCTTTACCTGTTCTGTGGAGAGAGCGCGCAGATTCGCGAGTTCCTTCTCCAGAGCCTTGCGCTCAGCAGGGAACTTGAAATCGTACTCAACGACCTCTCGCAACAGGCTCGGCAAGAAGCTCAGTGGCAGTCGTTGCAACGTTCCAAGGTAGTCCGTGACTAGTTTTCTTGCCTCGGGAGGATAGCCATTGAACTGCTCCGGCTTGAGATCATGTAGAAGCATAGGGACTACAACAGTTCCGGTATCGGCTTGCCCTGCGCGAGCGAAGGAGAAAATCCAAGCATCGACCCGAGGGTTGGCACGAGATCGGTCGGCTCCATTGGGCGGTCGAAAACCACTCCCTCGCGAATGCCGGGTCCAAGAGCCATCATCCAGGTTGTCCGGGAGAGCGCATCGCCGGTGCGATGATGCTGAAATCCGTTGCCACCTGAATCATCGTCGGAGTCGCGGCCAAAGTCCGGCAGAATAAAGAGCGTTGTCTTGCCAGCGTATTCTGACTCGCTCTGGACTACCTTCCATAGGTCGGCGCAAAGGCGGTCGGTGCGTCGGATGCCCTCAATGTAGAGCGAATAAGCTCCCGCGTGAGCGATGTCGATATCGTGCAGCGTGATCCAAAGGAGGCTGGGCGCGAATTGGCGCATCAATCGGCGCGCGATATACACCGAGAGCTCGTCGGGGCTCGATAACGTCAGCGCATGTGCCTTGAAGTCATCCACTGAGAGTTTCAGCATCGTCTCCAGTTGCTGCAAGGCAAACTCGCTGCCGCCGAGTTCCGGCGCGTAGAACGGCGTTTCATAGTTGTCTCGCAGCAAATGTTCATAGTCGCTGCCGCCGGACGTCGCCGCCGTCAGCAGATGCTTCGGCAGAATCACTCTTGCTCCCAACCCCGAGCCATAGGCACGGTGGTTGCTTTCTCCAATCCGATTGAACCCGTTGCTCGGAGCAACGACCCACGCATCCGAAGCCGGGCGTTTTAAGTCCTTGCGGAAGTACTCGAACACGGTCGGGTGTTCCGGGGGCAGCGAGGAAAAGTTATTGATCGTCTCATATACGCCGGTTGCCAGGCTCGCGGTCGCGACATAGTGCCCCAGGATTCCCCGATTCACCACTTGGGTGAAAAAGCTGGACTGAGGAATGAGTTCGCGCATCAGGTGCGGGATGTTCTCCTGGCCTTCCGGCGCAAACGTCTCCTGGTCCCGCGCGCCGCCCCCGAAGGTGATGACGACTACCTTTCCCTTTTTGGGCGCAGTTCCCGCGCGGGCAATGTGGCCGCCCAGCAGCGTCCTGCCGAGCGCAACTCCTGCGGCGGTACGCAAAAACTCACGCCGGCTAAAGGCGAGCTGCCGGGCACGTTCTTGAGGAGTAGATGCTATGTCAGCGGCCAGTCGGTCTCTTGAAGTGGTTGGTAAAAGGATGAAAGTCATTTGAAATCTGCTGTGCTTTCCGAAGAAATTACGACCTGGCAGTACCGAAGTCAAGACATCCCTTGGCCGCTGTGAATCTTTCTATTCCTTGCCGGTACGGTTGAACTGCGCATCCTGAAGACGAACTGGATCACGGCTTCGCGGACGGGGAATCCTTCGCCGAATACACAAATTGCCGGATTTCCGCCCTTTGTTTGTCGAGTTCGGCCAGGTGCTCTGCCCGCAGCCGTTGATAAACCTGGAGCTGCTCCTGGGCGCGGTCCTTTTCACCGATATGCACGTAGGCTTGCCCCAGGCGGTAATGGGCATCGGCAAGCTCCGGACTAAGCTCAAGGGCCCGCACATACTCTGGGACGGCCTCGGCATACTTATTCTGTTCAAAGTACAAATTGCCCAACTGCACGTGCGCCTCCGCGAGCGCCGGGTCGAGTTCAATCGATCTCTTCAGCAACGACTCGATTTGATGGAGATCCAGGCCGGGATCTTGAGCCCGCCTTCCCTTCCACAAGCTCATCGCGTAGTAATAAGGGGCCCGTCCGTTGCGCGGCTGAAGCCCCGCAAAGCGGCGGAATCGTTCGATGACCTCCTCGGCCTGGCTTGGCGAACTGTCGTAGGCCTTGAAGAGAAATAGATAACAGCGAGGGTCGGAGGGGTTCAGATCAGCCGCCCTGAGCAGGGATTTGACCCCGTCGTCATAGTTGCCGCGCGAGTAGAGAGCTATCCCGAGGCCGATCGTCAACCGGGGCGAATTGGGATAGCGCTCGGTAGCTCGCTTAAAGACCTCGATGGCGGGTTCGAGCGTGCGGTGGAGGAGCAGTTCACTTCCCCAATCAAACAGGTTGCTCTCGCTCGGATCCAAGTGCGCTGCGAGTTCGTATTCATTTGCGGCAGGGACGAACTTCCCGTCTTTTTCTTCCACTTCGCCCAAAAGGTTGTGTAATTCGGCCGTGTTTTTCTGTTTCAAGAGATCATGAATCAGTTGCCGGGCGTCTGCGAGGCGCCCGGTTTTAAGGTAAGCCAGAGACAAGTCGTAGCCGTTATCGTAAGAGGAAGGATTGCTTCGCTGCGCCTCCTCGAGGAAAGGGGCGGCTTCGGCAATCTTCCTGGACCGAACATAAAGCTCGCCCAGGTTGTGGTTCGCGTCAAAGTTGCGGGGCTCGAGTTCGAGAGCCTTCTTGAACTCCACTTCGGCTAGGTCAAGCTTCCCCATCCGCGCGCGATTGATGGCCAGGTTCGTTCTAGCCGGCGCCGAATCCGGCTTCAAGCGTACGGCTTTCTCTAGGTGCTGGCTGGCTTTGGCGTCCTGCGAAAGCGCGGAATACGTCAATCCTAAGAGTTCGTGTACCTCAAAACTGTCCGGCACCTCGCGCAGCAGGTCTTCCAATTGCGCCGCTGCTTCTGCGTACCGGTCGGACTCATAATGAGCTACGGCTGTTTGAAACTCGCGGTTCAGGCGTTCGTTCTGTCCGCGCCCGGCTGAAGCCAGCGGCGCACACATCAGCAGAGCCGGGAAGACAAGCCACGTCAGCCGGTGCCTTAAGATCACAGTCTTCGTATGCTATCACCGCGATTTGACTGGGGGGAGCGATGAATGAAGAATGGGCCCACGGAACACTTCCCTCGAAGGGCTCCCTGGGCAGATGTAGCTACATGTTTAATAATACAGCTTCAAAGCGAACTGGATCTGCCTCGGGTCGTACGGAGCATCGCGGGTTGACCCAATTTCGCCGAATGTGCACTTTGGGTTTGCCGCGCAGGTCGAGAAGTTGAGCGATCCGGGAACTGAAACAACACCGTTGCCGCCGAATCCGGGGGCGTTGAAGTTGGGATGGTTGAGAACGTTGAACATTTCGGAACGGAACTGTACGCGGAAGCGCTCGGTGAGCTGGATATCCTTGAATGCCGAAAAGTCCAGCCGGTGGAATCCCGGTCCGGCTACCTGCGTGACGCCGCCCAGGGCGGCTAAGCCGGTCAAGGGGAGGCATCCTACAGGCTGATTGGCGGTGGGGACCCCACCCGCTCCGAGAACACAAGGCTGCGTGAAGGCAGCCGCGTTGCCAAAGAAACTAAGTTTTCCGTTCGCATCGGTGTGGAGTCCGTTGTTCGGGCTTTGTCCCGCAACGAAGAGAGCGCCGCAACCGGTTCCCGAGGTCGAACCCGAAGCGCAGGGTATGCCAATCGGCTGACCGCCTTGTAGAGTAGTGCTCCAGACGATGCTCCAACCTCCGGCCAGCTTGTCCGCGACGCCTCCCACATTGGATAGGAAGTGCTTGCCCTTGCCGAATGGGAGTTCGTAACCACCGCTGAAGTGAACTACATGCCGAACGTCGAAATTCGCCAAGCCGTAATCACCTTGGATTCCGAAACCTGGTACCGCCGGAGCGCGGTAGCCAATCAGGCTGCCTCCATTCAGCAAGTCACCCGCATCCGAGCGTGTCTTCGACCATGTATATGCACCCAGAAAATTCAACCCCGTCGCATATCGCTTTTCGGCCGTCACTTGAAGGCCGTGGTAGGCGCTGCTCCCTTCGGTAGCCGCATAACTCGAGCCTCGCTGGAAATCCTTGAACGGCTTGAAATTGTCTGCATTCGCGCTGCGGGGCAAGATTTGAGTGACTTGGTTGGCGCCCGGAAACGACTCCAAATGGCGAGCGAGCGAAGTCACGTAACCGGCTTGCACAGACATCGAGGAAGTTAGTTGATACTGGAAGGTAAGATTCGCACTCATTGAATAGGGAGTGATGTAATCAAACTGAATCCCACGCAAAGCCAGGCCGCTCGCGTTGACCAAGAGTGGATCTAGCGGCGTGCAGGAAAACCCCGTTTCAAAGGTAGCACTCCCGCCGGGGCCTGCCGTGGCGCAGCCAGGAAATGTAATGGGGTGGTTGTCGTCCGGCTGGAAGAACGAGAAATTGAACTGGAAAGGATAGTTTTCACCGATGTTCGGTGAGAAACCGCGGTTCTCAAACCCGTTGTAAAAAATACCGAACCCGACGCGGGCCACAAATTTGGGGTTCACCTGGTAAGCAAAACCGACGCGTGGAGCAACGTTGCCCCTCTGAGACTTGCCAAGTCCTTTCCCATATCTGTTAGTAACGAGGAGATTAATGCCATCCTTGGTAAGTAGATCGGTGAAGCAGGTTAAACAGCCCGAAGAAAGATTACCGGAATTTTTCCCTTCCGGGATTATGTACATTGGACTGCCAGTCGGAGATCCGCCAGGAACGAAGTTGGCTTGGTTTGCGTGGTGCTCGTAGACCAGACCGAAGTAGTCCCAACGCAGGCCCAGGTTAAGGGTCAGCTTGGAAGTCATTTTCCAGTCATCATTAAAGTAAGTACCGTAGTAGTTTTTTCCGTTGTCGGTCAGCGAAATATTAGAGATGCGCACCGTAGTAGCACCGCCAACGTCGTTGACGCCATTGGCTACCGTTGCTGTGACCGGAGTCAGGAGGAAATGGGCCCGGCCCGTGTTTCCTCCCCCCACGTTTGGAATGTCCGTATAGCTGCCGCCAAAATCAAATTCTCCGCGCGACCAGGGAGGCTGCAACGTGGAGAACTTCACATGCTGGAACTCGAAGCCCATTTTGAAAGTATGCTTGCTGTAAATTTTAGTGAGATAGTCATTGATCTGGATTGTGGAAGTGACTTCGTCCGAAGGCAAAAAGGCGTTGCTCCCCAAAGTTTGCAACCCGTTGATTCCAAAGGCAGGAAGACCGCCGTTTTCTGTCGCTTTTGGCGGTTGAGGAATGCCCTGAATGCCAAACTGTGAGGGAATGTCACTCGAATCATTCGCGGCCGGCGAAACGCGCGTCGTGTGCAGATAATTCAGGCCCGCGCGGAAATCGTTCACCAAGGTTGGAGAGAATGTGTGCGTATAGCCCAGCGCGCTCTGCTGAGCGAGCGCCGTTTGATTACCCTGCTGGAAGCCTCCACCGTCCGCAATACCACCAAAAATGCCGGGAATGAATTGCGGGTCGTCCGCCAGGCTGAAGCGGAAGAACAGCTGATCCTTTTGGCTCAAAATCGCGTCCATACGCGTGTCGAAGGTGTTTCGATCTTCCTTGAGTTTCGGGGAATTAGCGAAATTCGAGAAAAGGGAGGAGTTCGTTGGCGAGGGATAAAGATTCAATAGTTTGATGGCATTCGAGTCCAACCGCGTGGCGTCGATCATGTTCAGGCCGCATGCAGCGACGTTTCCACCGCTAAAATTGGTTGTAACAAGTGGGCAGGCTGCAGTGCCAAATCCGGTGCCCGACGGGTGTATCGGATCGCGGACGTAGCCCACCACCGTCCCGGGCGTCACTCCAGTCGCACAGGTCGGGCCTGGCAACCCAGTTATGGGATCGTTCACGCCGCAGCCAATCCCACGCGTGGTTGCAGGATCCAGAATGGTACCGAGTGGGATCTCCCGGTTCAAGACGTCGCATCGTGTGCCCGAGCCCTGAGTTGCCGGGCAGTTTGGTATGGCGCCAACTTGGGTGATAAGGTCTAAGAAGTTGGTGTAGTTGCTGTTTCGCTCCAGGAGCGTGGGGACTGTCCCGGTCAATATCGTTCCCTGACGCCTTCTCAGTCCTTCGTAGTCGCCGAAAAAGAAGAGTTTGTTCCGCCCGTTAAATGCTTTGGGAATGATGACAGGCCCTCCAGCAGAAAATCCGAACTGGTTCTGACGTAATGCTCCCTTTGGCCTCCCACCGGCATTTTCAAAAAAGTCGGCGGCATCGAGCTTGTCGTTCCGGAAAAACTCCCAGGCGGAGCCATGGAAATTGTTGGTTCCGGACTTGATTGTGGCGTTGAGAACAGCGGCCCCGGAGCGTCCGAATTCCGCGCTGAAGTCCGAAGTTTGGACCTTGAATTCTTGCACGGCATCGACCGGAGGAAGAACCACATAGTTCGTGCCGTTCAGGAAATCTACGGTGTCCGAATTGTTGTCGATCCCATCAAGCATGTAATTGTTCTGCGCTGGCCGAAGGCCATTGGCCGCGAAGGCGCCGTTGGCCGCATTGCCCCGCGTATCCGCTTGGGGCGTGTTCACACCCGCGACTATCTGTGCCAGGAAAGTAAAATTTCGCCCGTTGAGAGGGAGATTATTCACGCTGCGCGAATCGACCACTTGACCTACGGACGCGTTTTGGGATTCGAGCAGGGGGGCGGCGGCCGTCACTTCCACGGTTTGCGTCACGTTGCCCGGTTTGAGAGTAAAATCCACGACCACGTCTGCGCCAACGTTAACGGTGACGCCAAGCTGCGTAACTGTCTGGAACCCTTGTAAGGAGGCGCTGAGTTTGTAGCTCCCGATTCTGACCGGCGAAAACTTGTACGTGCCATCCGATCCGGTAGAGGTAGAGAGGGTAGCGTTGGTACCTTCGTTCTTGAGCGTGACATTGGCGCCGTGAATCACCGCGCCTGAGGCGTCCGTGACGGTCCCCAAAATGGTGCCGGTGTCAACTTGGGCGTAGAGCGGCCTCACGCCCAGCAGCATAGCGCCGACTGTCATGGCCAACAGTGTTTTCAAGAACCAAGATGAAATGGCCTTTTGTACCATGACCTTTCCTCCTAGTCACTCTGTCGCGCAAAGATCCGCAAACCGCGCACGGATTTCTGCTTTATGCGGACAGCCGCGTGATTCATTGTCTGATTCGGATCCACAGGGCAAACAGCGCCCTCCACCTTAGGGCGCTAACTTTTGTTTGTTTGAGAACCCCAAACTCACGGCATGGATGTAAACCGCTTAACCCTAAGAGTAGCCCCCCAAAACACTTAATCGCTTAAGCTGGTTGGGCCGTGTAGCACGGCGCCTTGCGCATTGTCAAGTGTTTTTCCTTGGACTATACTCCGCCCTTCGCAAGGCAACGGACTCGGAAGTCTAAGAACCATGTGAGTCGCCTGAGGAGCGCTGAATGCTGAGGTTATGGGTTTAACGATTCGTGATGTTGCGAAGGCTGCAGGCGTCTCCACCGCTACTGTCTCAAACGTCTTGAACAAGACTGGCAAAGTGGGTCGGCGCACTCACCGGGTTGTGCTCTCGGCTGTTAAGCGCCTCGGATACATCCCGGACGTTCATGCACGTCACTTGGCTTCGCGCGACAGCCGCACACTTGGAATCATTGTCTCCGACATCGAAAACCCGTTTTTCCCTGAAGTGATCAAGAGTTTTGAAACCCGCGCCCGACAACTTGGTTATGACGCCATTCTCAGCGATACCAATTATGATCCGCGGAGAACCCGGAAGGCTGCCGAGAGAATGATGGAGCACAAAGTTCGCGGCGTTGCGGTCATGACCTCTGAGATCAGCTTGCGACTGATCCACGAACTTGCTCGAAGAAGGATTGCCGTCACTTTTCTTGATCTTGCGCCGGCTCGGCGATACGTGAGCAACTTGCGAATTAATTACTTTTCGGGGATCAAACAAATCGTTGAGTACCTCTATAAATGCGAACATCATCGAATTGCCTTCATCGCAGGGAGGCCCAGGCTCAAGTCCAATCTCGCCCGGCTGCAGGCCTACGAAAAATGCATGCTCGCGCTGGGTCTGGAGCCGGGACCGATCCTGCCCGGCGACTTGCGGTTTGAAGGCGGTCTGGCAGCGGGCCTGACGATCGCAAATCTATTGCCAAGGCCCACGGCGGTGATGGCGATCAACGATCTCACCGCCGTAGGCGTCATCAAGGGTTTAATGAAAGCCGGCTGGCGCGTCCCGCAGGATATCTCAGTTACCGGATTTGACAAAACGCGCCTAGCCGAATACAGCAACCCTTCCATTACAACAGTAGATATTCACCGAGACATGCTGGGCCAGATGGCGGCCGACGCCCTTCATGAACTCTCTTGCGCCCCCAACCCCCAGGGCAGGGAATACCAGATTCCCGCTGAACTTATTTTGGGAGATTCTTCAGGACCCGCTCCCTCCGAACAGGCGTCCCCTTGATAGAGTCGATCTGGACAAGTCAGGTAATCCCTCATGGGACTGCTTCACCGTTTGGACCAGCCTCACCTCGGTGCTAGCATGCGAACGCTCGGAGATCGCTGCCAGGATACTGCAGGATGGCGCGCCACAAAGACGAAAACGACGTTTTTTCACGTCGAACCTTCCTCAGGAGGTTTCGGTGGGCACCAGTGGTTTTTCTTCCGGCGCCTGTCCATGCGTTGCCCTTTCGGTCGGCACTCCCAGGGCTCGTCCAGGACGAGACTTCTTCCCTCCCGTTCGCTGATTTTCGCCTAACGCCTCACTATCCCGTGAAGCCTCCGCTTGACGATCTGCTACGCCAAGTCATTCCCGGCGCGGATGAGTACCTGACGGAGAAATACGCCCTTGAAATCCACCAACTCCTCGACGAATGGGGCCGAGGTCTAAAGGTAGCGACACCCGCTCTCGCTGTCCTGGGGAAATTCCTGGATGACTCGATCGAGGCAACTCCGCTGTTACCAACTCAGGAAAACAGTGTGCGATCGGGGCGTGGGCTCGAGGTCTTTCGAAGACGGTTTGCGACTAACTTCGTATCGGGCCGCGAGCGATTTCTCCACGAAATCAAAACCTACCTGGCCCAGATGTCGCGAGTGGAGACGGCTGAATTTCAAATCGTCGGGATCGAGGAAGCCGCAAACCCTTCGCCGACGGTCCACATCGACATTCGGTATGACCTTGTCGGCGAGCGGGCGGCCTTGGGGCGCGAGGAGCGCATTGGACATTGGTTGACCCAATGGTCGCGCGATGAATCAAACGGATGGCGAGTCCGCAGGTGGGCGGCGACCGAGGAAACCATCAGCCGGGCCCGCGAGCCAATTTTCATTGACATTACTTCCCAAGTATTTGGCCAAACCGAATCGTACAGAAATCAGATGCTCCGCGGAGTGGACTATTGGCGTACGGTTCTGGACGGGGCGTGCGGGATCGATGTTTACGGGAACAATGGGTTGGCGGTGGGAGATATCGACAACGACGGCCTAGATGATCTCTACGTCTGCCAGCCCGCGGGACTTCCCAACCGGCTCTATCGCAATCGCGGCGATGGAACATTCGAGGATATCACCGAAAAATCCGGAGTGGGCGTACTGGACAGCACGGCGTGCGCTCTGTTCGCGGATTTCGAGAACAAGGGGCTCCAGGACCTCCTGGTGGTTCGCGGCAGCGGCCCTCTGCTCTTCCTGAATCAGGGGAACGGAAAGTTCTTAACCAAGCGTGATGCCTTCAAGTTTGTGCGGCCTCCCCAGGGAAGCTTCACGCACGCGGCCTTAGCCGACTATGACGGTGACAGTCATCTCGACATCTACTTCTGCCTCTATAGCTATTATCTGGGTTTGGACCAGTACCACTATCCGGTCCCCTATTTTGACGCCCGGAATGGTCCCCCCAACTTCCTGCTGCACAACGAGGGGAACGCAACCTTCCAAGACCGGACGGAAGCGGCAGGATTGAACACGGATAACGACCGCTACAGCTTCGCGTGCGCCTGGGGCGATTACAACTCTGACGGTTGGCCTGACCTGTATGTGGCCAACGACTTCGGGCGAAACAACCTCTATCGCAACAACGGCGACGGCACATTCACGGCTGTCTCTGCCGATGCAGGCGTCGAGGATGTCGGCGCGGGGATGAGCGCATGCTGGTTCGATTTCGACAATGACGGAAAGCAAGACATCTACGTTTCCAACATGTGGTCCCCTGCCGGTATGCGAGTTTCAGTACAAAAGTGCTTTCATGAAAAAGAACCCGAGAACATCCGCGCCCTTTATCGCCAGCACGCGCTTGGCAATTCGCTGTATCGAAACGAAGGAAACGGGCATTTTCAAAACGTGAGCGACCAAGCGGGGGTTGAGGTGGGCCGCTGGGCTTGGTCCTCCGACGCCTGGGACTTTGACCACGACGGCTACGCGGACCTGTACATTGCAAATGGCTATATTTCAGGGCCCGACACTCGCGACCTTTCTAGCTTCTTCTGGCGGCAGGTGGTGGCGAAATCGCCTCAGAATCCCAACCCGCTATTGAACTACGAGCAGGGATGGAGCGCCATCAATGAGCTGATCCGATCGGACGCGTCCTGGAGCGGTCGCGACAGAAATATTTTCTACGTGAATAACCGCGACGGGACGTTTTCTGAAGTCTCCGGCACGGTCGGATTGGACTTTCCTGACGACAGTCGCTCGTTTGTACTCGCCGACTTGGACCACGACGGGCGGTTGGAAGTCGTCCTCAAAAACCGAAACGCGCCACAGCTCCGGATCTTGCGCAACGCGATGAAGAACCTTGATCCCTCGATCGCATTCCGCCTGCGCGGAAAAACAAGCAACCGCGATGGGATCGGAGCATCGGTGACAGTCGAGGCGGGAGAACTTCGGCAGACGAAGTATCTTCAGGCGGGTTCTGGGTTTCTGTCCCAGCACACGAAGGAGCTTTTCTTTGGGGTTGGAAAAGCCCAAGGAACTGTCCGCGCCAACATCCGCTGGCCTAGCGGCTTGACTCAGGCTTTCGAGCATTTACCGGTAAACCATCGAATCGAAATAGAGGAAGGCTCCGAAAAATTTCTGGCAAAGCCATTTGCGGCTTCACCTGCGTCTTGTGCGCGAACGGGCGACCCTCAGAAGCCAGAGCCTTTGCCGTCGTCGGTCGAGACATGGCTTATCGAGCCTATGAGCGCGCCGGAGTTTTCCTTGCCAGACCTCGCGGGCAACATGCGTGATCTTCGGTCGTTCCGAGGCAGCTTTCTGCTTCTCAACTTTTGGGCAACGGCTTCGCCCATCTGCAGCGATCAGATGCGACTCCTCCAGCGAAACCAGTCAGCCCTTGCCTCAACGGGCCTTCGCACAGTTGGCATCAACGTCGATGACCCAGGCGATGCTGGGGCAGTGCGATCATTCGTCCATAAAGAAGGGCTTTCCTTCCCGGTCCTGCTAGCAACGCAAGAAGTGGCAGGCATCTACAATATCATTTATCGGTACCTGTTCGACCGTCGCAGAGATCTCGCCCTCCCGACATCTCTTCTCGTCAATCAGGACGGCCTGATCGTTAAGGTTTACCAGGGGCCGGTGAATCCCAAGCGGATATTGGAAGATGTGAGATCAGTCCCAGGAAGTGCAGCCGAGCGCCTTCAAAGGGCGCTTCCGCCGGGAGGAATGCTCTATCAAGGCGGGATTCAACGCAACGACTTTACCTACGGCGTGGCGTTGTTCCAGCGCGGCTATTTGGAGTCGGCGGCGGCGTCCTTCAAGCAGGTCATCGCGGCCAAGCCGCACGATGCCGAAGCCTACTACAATCTGGGAACTCTCTATCTGCGCAGAAATGATTTCCAAGGCGCACGGGGCTACCTCGAGCAAGCGGTCAAACTACGTCCTAACTATCCGGAAGCATGGAACAACTTGGGAATGGTCGCCGCTCAGGATGGCCGAGCGGATGAAGCCATCCGCAACTTTCAACAATCCTTGCTCCTGAGACAGGGCTATACCACAGCGCTCCTGAACCTCGGAAACCTTTATCGACGACAGCGGGCTTTCGAAGAAGCGGAAAAACTCCTTAGCCGCGCTCTCGAAATCGAACCTGACGATCCGGAGGCAAACTACAGCCTCGGAATGCTCTACGCCCAGCAAGACCAACTTCAGCGCGCCGCGCAATATTTGGAAAGGGCGGTGAGCTTGCGCCCGGATTATTCCGACGCGCTCAACAACCTGGGTGTCCTTCTTGTGCGTCAAGAACATTATTCCCAAGCAAAGGAGAGATTCGAGACTTGCATTCGCGCTGCCCCGAACTTTGACCAGGCCTATCTAAATTTGGCGCGCCTCTACGTGATTTTGAAGGACAAGGAAAAAGCTAGAAGCGTGTTGCTGGCGCTACTACAACAACAACCCCAGCACAAGATGGCTCTGCAGGCACTCGAAATGCTAAATTGATCTTTCGGCACCTCCAATAAGATTGCGCGCGGAGGCATACGTGGGGATGGCTATTGGCGCCTCATTTCAACACCCACCGAGGAGCGCCGGCAGCCAATCAAAGCTGCGCGGAATCGTTGTGCTGACAGCAACTATCATTTTTTCTCAAGGATATGCAGCGCAACAATCCGTTCCCAGCCAGGGCAACACCCGGCAGTCTTCAAAGGCCCAGCCACCTTTCCTGGAAGCAGAAACACTGCTTCGCCAAGGCTCTATCGAGGAGGCCAAAAAGAAAATACGGGAAGAGCTCGAACGAAATCCCTCTAGCGTAGAGGGCTACATCTTGTTGGGAATTGTCTACAGCGATGAAAAAGACTATGCAAACGCCCTTGAGACACTCAAATATGCGCTAAAGCTCGACCCAAGCTCTACTAGGGCCCGTAACAACCTCGGGAACGTATACGTTGCCGAGGAAAAGCTCGACCTCGCTGAGGAAGAGTTCAGGAAAGTCTTGCGCCTTGCCCCCGGGAATCGCGACGCAAACTACAACCTGGGCCTGGTTCTGATGGCCAAGGGTTTACCTGGTGAGGCCATTTCCCTTTTTCAGCGCGTGCGCCCTTCGAGTATGGCAACTCGCTTCAACCTGACTCGCGCCTATCTTCAGGCCGGCAGGACCGCCGAAGGGTTGAAGGTGGCAACGGAACTCTCAGTTCAAAATAAGGATGACGTCCAACTGCATTTCACACTCGGTGTGTTGTTGGCCTCTGAAAAACAATACCGGCCAGCCCGGCTTGAACTGGAAAAGGCCAATGCATTACAACCCGAAACATGGGAGATTCTCCACAACCTTGGACAGGCTTATCTTCGGAGCGGCGAATACGCGAAAGCCGAGCTGGTGTTGAACCGTGCCCTGAAACTAAAACCCGACTCGCCCGAAACCCTCTACCTGATGGCGCAAGTCTATTCGGACCAGACTCGGGCGGTCGATGCCCTGGATTTGCTGGTGCGTGCTCATAAGCTTGCCCCTGAGAATACCGACATCATCTTTTTGCTGGCCCGGGTCAGCATGTCCCAAAATTACTTCGAAGATGCCATCCCGCTCCTTGAATCAGGATTGAAAATCGGCCCGAAGCGAGCTGACCTCCATGCCGCCCTGGGCGAGAGCTATTTCATGTCGGGAAAGGCGGAGAAGGCCATCGAGGAGTTCAAGACACTGATCGAAGCGGACCCTTCGGTGCGATCCTATGCATTTATGGGGCTCTCTTATCGGCATTTAGGACGATTCGACGAAGCAAAGAAATACTTTCGGGAAGGGCTCAAGAAAGATCCTCACAACTCTTCCTGCTTGTTCAATATGGGGTATATGGAGGAGCGGCAAGGAAATCATCGGGCAGCCGAACAGTTCTTTCAGGCGGCGCTCCGGTCGAATCCTGATTTTTCCGAAGCGTTGCTGGAACTGGCGAATCTGCGAATCGCAAACAAGAGATTTGAGGAGGCAGCAGACCTGCTCAGAAAATTCGTCCGAGTGAGCCGCTCCCCCGCTTCCGGGTACTACAAGCTAGCCATGGTGGAGAGGAGTCTCCATCAGACGGGGGCCGCACAGAGAGATTTGAATGTATTCCAGACCCTCTCCAAAGACTCTGCAACCGGTCCGTATCCATACCAGCACCTTTTCGACTACCTTGACAATCGCTCCAACCTTTCCACGCAGGCCCGGACTCAACTGGACCTGACAGAGCTATCCGGACGCATCCAGAAACACCCGGACCAGCCCGAAGACCTCTACTTGCTGGCTGAAACTTACCTCAGACTCGGGAAACCCGAAGAAGCTCGAAAAGCTCTCGCGCAGCTGGACCAAATCAGCGCGGGCGACTACCGTACCCAAACGGGGGTGGGCGTACTGCTGGCGCGTTACCGTTTATACGACGACGCCATCCAGCATTTCCAGGCGGCGCTGCGCGCGAATCCCGACTCCGACGACGTGAAATTCGACCTGGCTGATGCTTACTTCCGGAAAGGCGTCTATGCCCTTGCACTTGAAGTTGCCCGGCAAGTTTCGGGTCAAGGTCAGCAGGATGATGCCTTCCTGGCTTTGCTTGGAGACATCCAAGCGCACCTTGGCGACACCGCGCGGGCCGCAGAGATTTTTGGAGACGCGATCCGCCGAAACCCTGATAACGACCAGTATTACCTTTTCCTTGCGCTGGTCGACCTTCGCGGGAACGATGTCAAGCGTGCGGAAGAGACACTGCGGAAGGGGCAGTCTCGAATTCCCGGCTCGGGGAAGATCCTATGGGGTTTGGGAATTATTTCGGTCTTGGAAGGTAAAACCGCGGAAGCCGCGGAACGTTTGGAGCGCGCGGTGGACCTGCTGCCAGAGTGGCCCGGGAGTTATTCAACGTTGGGCGTTTTCTATTACCAAACGGGACAGATCGCCAAAGCGCGGGAAGTGCTGAATCGTTTCAAGAACAGCAACGCGGGCGGCCTGGACGTAAGCCGGATTGAAGAAGCCCTGTCCCGAGCACCGGAGACTTCTTCTTCCATCCACGAACCTGTGCCGATGACTGCCCGGCAACAATTGCTTCAACTGGCGCTATCTCTCGCCGAGCGCACGCTCTGAGCCGGCGGACGGATACTTCCAGTTGAGTGCCTCCACATGCGGCGGTAGAATGCGTCGGCGGGCTGAAACATTCACAAGATCAGTGTCGCGCCACTCATTGAACGAATGCCCTTCAAGCAGCCAGGGAGTGGGGAAAATTTCGAAAACGGGTAGGGGACGCTCTCTAGGAATCGGGTGCGGCGCAATCCTTCTACTGAGCGGTGTGGCGGGCGCGGCTGTCCACTTGAAGGCGCTCGCCGCGCAAGCTCCCAAATCGCAGGACGCTCGCATTCCCGTTCGCTACACGGATGTCCGCAAAGCTGCGGGTATCACTTTTCTTCAGGATGCCACTCAAACCGAAGAAAAGTATTACCTTGAAACTATGGGCACCGGCGTTGGCTGGATCGACTATGACCAGGACGGGTTGATGGATCTTTTCTTTGTGCAGTCTGCCGCCACCGACATCTACAAACCACTGCATCCCTTGCGCTCGGCTCTTTACCACAATAATGGGGACGGCACATTTGCCGACGTCACCGAAAAAGCCGGAGTCGGCGGTGAGGGCCACTACGGCCAGGGTGTTGCCGTGGGGGACTTCGACAATGACGGATATCCCGATCTGTACGTCACCGGCTATGGCCACGCGATCCTTTACCACAATAACGGCGACGGAACGTTTACCGACATCACCGCCAAGGCCGGTGTCGCGGACGAAGGCGGCTGGTCCACGAGTGCGGGGTGGTTTGACTACGATAAGGACGGTTGGCTCGACCTGATTGTCACCAATTACATCGAGTGGGCGCCAAAAAATAACCTTTGGTGCGGCGAACACCGGCCCGGCTACCGTTCCTATTGCCATCCGGGCAACTACAAGGGGCAGAAAACAAAGCTCTACCATAACAACCATGACGGCACCTTCACCGATGTGAGCGATGCTTCCGGTGTCGGCAAGCCCGAATCCAAAGGCATGGGTGTGGTGCTGGCGGACTTCAACAACGACGGCTGGACAGACATCGCCATCGCGAACGACTCTTGGCCGAATTTTTTGTTCCTCAACAATCACGACGGAACGTTTCAGGACGTATCTTTGGTTTCGGGAATGGCGGCGAGCGAAGACGGCCGCTACGAGGCGGGAATGGGTATCGACGCCGCGGATGTGGATGGGGACGGTTGGTTGGACGTATATATCACCCACCTCGATTTCGAGTTAAATCGTCTCTACCACAACAACCGGAATGGAACCTTTGATGACTACACGTATCGCTCCGGGATCGGGAACAGGGCCATCCTTCTGAGTGGTGTGTCCATGAAGTTCCTCGACTATGACAACGATGGCTGGCCCGATATCCTGCAATTAAATGGCGCCATGCTGGACAACGTTCAGCTATACCACAGCGAAGTGTCTTACAAGGAGCCCTTGCTCATGTTTCGGAATTTGGGAAAGGGCCAATTCGAGAAAGTGTCGGAGTCTTTGGGACCAGACTTCATCCGCCCCATCGCCGGACGCGGACTTGCCACCGCTGACTTCGACAATGACGGGGACATCGACTTTGCCATCAACAACCGCGGCGACTATCCGGAGCTCCTGCGCAATGACGGCGGGAACGCCAATCACTGGCTGGAAGTCCTGTTGATCGGAACGCGCTCCAACCGCGACGGCATCGGCTCTTCCCTGAAGTTGACCTCCGAAGGGTTTGTCCACGTCGAACAGACAAAGGGCGGCATGAGCTACATGTCGGCGAGCGACCCACGGATTCATTTTGGTCTGGGGAAACGCACCAAGATTGAATCTCTGGAAATCACTTGGCCGAGCGGGCAAATGGATCGCTTGACGAACGTGCCCATCGATCGGATCATCGCCGTCAAGGAGGGCACAGGAATTGTGCCGCGCCAGTTTCCAAAAATAGCGAGCCGATGAAAAGAAAAAGAGTGGATCGGTTTGCTCCCACATTTCCGCCGAAACGAGCTTCGACCTAGACGATCATCAACTATGCATCTCCCGCGACGACGTTTCCTCGGCTCCTCTCTGGTCATTCTCGGTAATACGCTGTTGGACGCGCTCACCAGCCCACTCTGGAAATGGAGCCACTGGACAGTCCTCAAAGCGGCTGCCGCTTCGAATCCGCCAGCGGCCTCTCCGGTCTTGTTTGTGGATGTGGCCAGGGAAGCCGGCTTGAATGCGCCCAATGTGTGGGGCGGCGTCGATCACAAGCGGTCCATCATTGAAGCGAAGGGAAGCGGGCTGGCCTTTTTCGATTACGACAACGACGGATGGCTGGATATCTATTTGACGAACGGAACCCGCTTCGATACCCACTGGCTGCCTGGGAAAGCCCCGACCTCCCATCTATACAAAAACAACCGCAACGGGACCTTCACCGATGTGACGGAAAAATCCGGCCTGGCACGCACCGGTTGGCAGACAGGTGTCTGCGTAGGCGACTACGACAACGACGGCTGGGACGACCTATTCTGCTGCTTTTGGGGACACAACATCCTGTTTCGTAACAACGGCGACGGGACGTTTTCGGATGTGACTCGCAAGGCAGGTGTTTACGATGAACGGATCCGCTGGGGAGCCGGCTGCACATGGCTCGACTACGATCGGGATGGCCATTTGGATCTCTTCGTGTGCAATTACATCAAGCTCGATCCCGAAAAGGCTCCTTCTCCCGGCGATTCCCTTTGCCAATGGAAAGGGATCCCCGTCATGTGCGGTCCCCGCGGACTTCCAGGTGACACAAACGTTCTCCTTCACAACAACGGCGATGGAACCTTTACCGACGTCTCGGAGAAGTCGGGCATCCTGAAGCCCGGCCCGCGTTATTCCATCACCGCGGTCTCGTATGATTTCGATAACGACGGCTGGCCGGACATCTATGTGGCCGTGGACTCACAGCCGAGCATCCTGTTTCACAACAACCACGACGGCACGTTCACGGATGTCGCCGTCATCGCCGGCTGCGCCTACAGCGAGAACGGCCATGAGCAGGCAGGCATGGGCTTGGCCGTGGCCGACTATGACTGCGACGGCTGGCTTGACATTTTCAAGACGAACTTCGCGGACGACACATGCAACCTCTATCACAACAACGCAGACGGCACATTCAGTGATGTCACGTTTGCGTCTGGGGTAGGAATCAATAATCAGTATGTCGGATGGGGATGCGGATTCATCGATTACGACAACGACGGCTGGCCGGACATCGTGCAGATCAATGGGCACGTTTACCCGGAGATTGATGGCCACAATCTTGGACAGACGTTCAAGAACCCCCGCCTTGTGTATAAGAACCTGGGCAAAGGCCAATTCAAAGACGTTTCGTCCGAAATGGGACCCGGCATCAGCGAGCGTTTCTCCAGTCGCGGCGCCGCGCTTGGGGACTATGACAATGATGGCGACATTGACGCGCTAATCCTAAATATGAACGACTTACCATCACTTCTTCGCAACGACGGCGGTAACTTACAGAATTGGATCAAAATCAAGCCGATCGGGACACGTTGCAATCGCACTGCCATCGGGGCTCGCGTGCGCGTGGTGGCGGGCAACCATGCCCAGATCGATGAAGTTCATAGCGGCTCGAGCGTAATGTCGCAGAGCGATCTGCGCCTCCACTTCGGCCTGGGAAGAGCTCAAACGGTAGATCTGATCGAAGTCAAGTGGCCGACCACACAGAAGATCGAACGGTTCACACAAGTGAAGGCCAACCAGATCCTCATCATCCGTGAAGGCAGCGGGATCGTCGAGACAGTTAGACCTAAAACGAAATAGGACCTCTGCCGAACGCAGGCTTTCCTGGGGGGCGGATGGGGGCGCGCCGGCTGGCTTTTCAATGGGGCGGGGAGACGGTCGGCTGATCTTTTAGAATGATCAAGAATTGCCGAAGTGCCCGCCGCTGACGTTCGATGGCGGCGGCCTCTGTTTTCTTGAGCTGCTCATACGCTTGAGATTCTTGATAGGCCTTCGCTTCTTCGCCAATTCGTTTGTAGGTCAAACTCAGCCGGTAATGGGCTTCACCGAGGTGCGGGCTTACTTCAATCGCCTTCTTGTAAGCCCGAATGGCCTGCCCGAAATCGCCCCGCTCGGAATACAAAATCCCGAGTTGCAGGTAAGCTTCGCCAAGCTCGGGATCGATTGTCACAGCTTTTTCGAGCAGGGCCTCGGCTTGCTGCAAGCCCCCCGAATTCCCGGATCCTCTCGCTCGTTTCCAAAGGGTCAGCGCGTAATAATAATTGGCGAGTGCATTCCCGGGCTGGTCAAGCACAAACCGCGCCAGCTTCTGCTCGCCGCACGGGAACGGCGCGGCCGCTACCTTTTCCATTTTGCCAAGGAAGAGATAGGGAGCTGGGTCAGCCGGCCTCAAGTCGGAGGCATCGCAGAGTCGGCGTGCCGCCTCGTCGTAGGAGCCGCTGGCGTAAAGAGCCGCCCCGAGCCCGGCCAACATCCTCGCTGAATTCGGATGAGCACCGGACCCCTTGGTAAAAACTTCCGCAGCCGGCAGGGCGGTATTGTGGAGGAGCAGTTCCGTACCCCATTCGAAGTAATTCCGTTCGCTCGGGTCAAGGCGAGCGGCTTGTTCGTATTCGCGGACGGCTCCCAGAGGATCGCCCAATCGCTCGTCGAGATCGCCTAACAAACGATGCCCCTCTGCCTTGTCCGCGTTCGTAGGCATTTTGCCGACTTGCTCGCGAGCCCGGGCAAAGTCGCCGCTGGCCCTGTAAGCCAGCGCCAGATTGATTGCGTTGGCCCGGTTTCCAGGGTTGAGTCTGTTGGCGGCCTCCAGCAGCGGGATGGCTTCCCCGTATCTTTTGGAGAGGAAGTACAATTCGCCGAGCTGTCGATTCGCCTCGAAGCTTCTGGGTGCCTCAACCAGGGCTGCGCGCAGCCTATTTTCAGACTCACGCGTTTCGCGGCTCGTCGTCCCTGCTTCGGGAAGACCGGCCAAGTCTTCCTCCGACCCGCTGGATTTGAGCGCACGAGTCTCCTGGGCAAGTGCGTCGCTGGTTCGCGACGTAGTGTCCGACGCGTGCAGGCCGACATTGGTCCAGTCGGTGACCCCTGCTACCGTGAAATTGGGTTCGTCCTTGAATTCCATCGCTGCGGTCGAGGAAAGAGAAGATTGGGATGCGCCGGAAGAGGCTAAACGCGCCCCGTCCAAAGTTTCCAGGACCAAATTGATCTCCTTCTTCTCTCCCGGCGACAATACCAGGAGGTTTGTGCCAGCGTTCCGCGATCCTGATTTCTCCGCACTCACGATATAAGTGCCGGCGGAGAGGGCCGGAAAGACGAAAGTCCCGTCCGCATTGGTTTTCGTCTCGATCGGTCCCGGATGGCCCTTCTCCCGAAGAAGCACGGACGCACCGGCAACAGGCTCACCAGCCGAGTTCCGAACGGTACCCTTAACCGAGGTTGTGTCCTGCTGCTTTGGAGAAGAGCCCTGCGAGAACGCCGCCGTGCTTGACAAGCTGACGAGCGCGGCAGCCAGCACGAGCAGGGCCACACGATATCGATTGTAGATTGTTTCAGATGAGGACCGCAAAGTGTGCGAGCAAGACATCAGTGAAACCAAATTCTCTTGTCTGCACCGAGAGTCACGCCTCGTTTCCAGATTTCGGGATATTCTATCCCCCGCAATGGTCACGCGCAACCGTGCTGCTCAAAGTGGCGAAGCTTATTCAGATCGTATACCCCTGGAGAAGTTGAAGTGTTTGAGCAACAAGCGTCGATTGGGGATGGTCATCACGCACCGCGCTTTGTCAAATTCCCGAGTGTGGCCCTGGAGCGCGTGGATAATCTTTCTGCCAAAGAATCTCATCCATAAGTTGGCGCACGAATTCTATACTTTAGACGCGGAGTTGCGGCAATTTGTACGCTCGTGTACGCTCCCAGCTTTGTGAAGGCCGATTTGCGGAACCCAATGACGCGATTGTCGAGGATCATTGATCGGTTCCCTTCGCGATTTAGCGCGACCCCGGCTGTATACCAGGCGCCAGGGCGTGTCAACTTGCTCGGTCAATGTTGATCCTCACCTTGGGCGGTCACATATCCGTGTCTTGAGTGGGCCAGCGAGCACGAGTCAGCCACAAGATCAAAGTACAGCGCAAGAAAAACATGAGAGGGATCATTTCATGAACAACGAATTTTGGAAGGCCTTACTCCTGTTGCTATCTATGCTCTGGCTTGTTGGCGACGCGGCAGCTCAATCGAGTTACGACCTTCGCTCACCTGACGACAGGATTGAAGTAAGGATTCGCACAGTCAAAGCCATCCGCTACGACGTGCTGCTGAAAGGCAGGGCATTGCTGGAGGATTGTACTCTCTCCTTCGATGTCGACCACAAAACGCTGGCGCACGAGCCGAAGGTTGTCAGCGCAAAAAAACGCACGTACGACCAAGTCGTTGAGCCTCCGATTCGTCAGAAATTCGCGAAGATTCGTGACTACTACAACGAGCTACGCCTCGAGCTGGAAGGGGGGTATGCACTGGTCTTTCGCGCCTACAACGAAGGTGCCGCATATCGTTGGGAAACATCGTTTCCCCAAGAGCAGGTGAAGGTCTACGGCGAAGAGGTGAAACTGAACTTCCCCAGGAACTTCATCGCGTACTATCCACAGGAAGACAGCTTCTTCTCACACAACGAACGAAGATATGTTCCGCAACATTTGTCGGAGATCGCTCCAGTGTTCATCGCGACTCTGCCTGCCGTTGTGGATGCGGGAGAAGGAGCTAAGGTCGCCATCGCGGAATCGGACGTAGAAGAATACCCAGGCATGTGGCTGCGCGGCACCGGGGGAAATGGGCTTTCCGCAACTTTTCCCCCGTACCCTTTGAAGGAAAAATTGGAACGGGATCGCGATTACAAGGTCGTTGAGAGCGCAGACTACATTGCCGTTACGCACGGCGCGCGTACCTTCCCTTGGCGCGTGTTCGGAATTGTAGAGAAGGACGGAGACCTGCTGACAAATCAGATTGTCTGGCTGCTCGAGAAACCGTCGCAACTCCAAGACACATCCTGGATCAAGCCGGGCAAGGTCGCGTGGGACTGGTGGAATGCCCACAACGTTTACGATGTCGACTTCAAAGCCGGGATCAACACGCAGACTTACAAGTACTACATCGATTTCGCCGCGAAGTATGGCATCGAATACATCATCCTCGATGAAGGCTGGTACAAACTCGGGAATTTGCTCGAAGTCGTACCGGAAATCAACATGGAAGAGCTCATTGCTTATGCCAAACAAAAGAATGTCGGAATCATTCTTTGGGTTATTTGGAAGACGCTCGACGATCAGCTCGAGACGGCACTCAATCAGTTCGCGAAATGGGGCGTCAAGGGAATCAAGGTCGACTTCATGCAGCGCAGTGACCAACTTCTGATCGACTACTATCACAAAATCAGCCGCGAGGCGGCAAAGCGCAAAATGCTTGTCGATTTTCACGGAGACCAAAAGCCCGCCACAATGACGCGCACCTGGCCCAATCTAATCAGCACGGAAGGAGTTAAAGGCCTCGAATGGAGCAAATGGAGTGCGGAAACTGAGCCGGAACACAATGTCACCCTGCCGTTCACAAGAATGTTCCTGGGCCCGATGGATTACACGCCAGGTGCGATGCTCAATGCACCCAAAACCAGCTTTGCCCCAATCTTCAACCATCCGATGAGTCTTGGCACTCGGTGCCACCAACTCGCGATGTATATCGTGTACGAAAGTCCTTTGCAGATGCTCGCCGACAGTCCATCGAATTATCTGCGCGAACCGCAGGTCATGGATTTTCTGGCTCCCGTCCCCACCCAATGGGACGAAACGAAGGTGCTCGATGGTCGAATCGCTGAATTTGTCGTTGTGGCGCGAAGAAACGACCGTGACTGGTATATAGGTGGAATGACAAACTGGACGTCACGTGAGCTCGAAATCGACTTGTCCTTCTTGCCCCAAGGTAACTTTTCGATGGAAGCTTTCCAGGACGGCGCAAATGCCGATCGCTACGGGAGCGACTACAAGGTCACGAAGAGCCAAGTGAACCACACGACGAAGCTGAAAGTCACATTAGCGCCAGGAGGCGGTTGGGCAGCAAGGATAATTCTCTAACTCTGGCCTGACACGAAGTTTTCAAAGTGTGGAAAGCGAGCTTCAAGACAGCAATCATTGAGACAGTACTGGCCTGAAACGATCAAAAGGAGAAATTGGCGGGAGCGACGGGACCGGAACCTGCGACCTACTGCGTGACAGGCAGACGTTCTACCTAAGTTCTAGTATCGCTGTGCCATAACTGTGCCAGAATCCTATCTTTTCCATGCATTGGGGTTAGCTTTGAGCGAAAAGCGGATGCCCCGATTTGTTGGAATCATTGATAGTTAGAAAAATTGGATGGAGTTGTTGGAACCGGAGGCCGCGCTTAGAAGGCAGACGCTCTATCCAACCGAGCTACGGGCGCACTGGACGAATTGATTCTAAGACATTTATCACCCGACGAACACTGAATTTGAGGTATCGAGCGTCCACAGGGAGAGCAGACGTGACCATCCAGTCCGCGATTTTGCCGCTGACGCAGCGCGGCGAAGCATTCCGCTCACATGCGAGTCCCGTCGCCTGATGTAAGATGTCGCTCGCATGAAGGCGCTGCTACTTTCCGAGTATCGTCATCTCGAATTGACCGAACTTCCGGTGCCAACACCAGATCTCGGAGAGGTTCTTGTGCGCGTCGCGGCCTGCGGCATCTGCGGCAGCGACGTCCACGGCTACGACGGTTCTTCCGGACGGCGCATTCCGCCGATTGTCATGGGGCACGAGGCAGCCGGAAAAGTCGCGGCAGTCGGCAAAGGCGTAACAGGCCTGTCTGAGGGGGACAGGGTCACATTCGATTCGACAATCTCCTGTGGGGCGTGCAGCTTCTGTCTCCGCGGAGAAGTCAATCTCTGCGATTCTCGCCAGGTCTTGGGCGTCTCCTGCTCCGAGTACCGCCGCGCCGGGGCCTTCGCCGAATATGTGGTCGTTCCGTCACGCATTGTCTATCGTCTCCCCGACAATCTCTCTTTTGCTGAGGCAGCCATGCTGGAGGCCGTTGCCGTCGCGCTTCACGCGGTTTCCCTCACTCCGATCCGTCCGGACAGTACCGCTTTCATCCTCGGAGCGGGCATGATCGGGCTGCTCACTCTGCAGGCATTGCGCGTTGCAGGCTGTTCGCGCATATTTGTCACGGACATAGATGCTTCCCGCCTGGAACTTGCAGAGAGGGCCGGAGCGACGCCGGTGGGGCACGCAGCCAACTCCGACCTTGCTGCTCAGGTTTTGCGCCTCACAAACGGAGCAGGTGCGGACGTTGCTTTTGAAGCCGTGGGAAGAAATGAGACCATCGGCGCCGCAATTTCAAGTGTGCGCAAGGGTGGCAGCGTCACACTGGTCGGCAATATCTCACCAGAAGTGGCGCTGCCTCTGCAGAAGGTCGTCACGCGACAAATCCGGCTCCAGGGGTCGTGCGCTTCTGCGGGCGAGTACCCGCGCGCGATCGAACTGCTGGCCAGCGGGGCAATTCAGGTGAAACCTCTGATTACGGCCGTCGCTCCCCTGGATGAGGGGCCACGGTGGTTTCAGCGGTTGTATGCGCGCGAACCGAACTTGATGAAGGTGGTTCTTACGCCCGGAGTAGTCTCGTGAGCGGCGGACTCTTTGATTTGGGAGGCCAAGTTGCGATTGTAACGGGAACCAGCCGGGGCCTTGGGCAATATCTGGCACGCGCACTAGCCAAGGCAGGCGCAGATCTTGTCCTCACGAGCCGTAGCCGCGATCGCTTGCTTCCATTTGAAGCGGAGATCAAAGCGCTCGGGCGCCGCGCCATTTCCCTGGAGCTCGACGTCCGGGAATTGGAGAGCATAGGGAGAATGGCGGCCGGCGCCGAAGCAGCTTTTGGACACGTGGACATACTCGTGAACAATGCGGGCTGCAATGTCCGGAAACCAGCGCTCGACGTGACCTGGGAGGAATGGAATCTGATTCTTGATACCAACTTGCGCGGGAGTTTCTTCGTCTCTCAAGCGGTAGCGCGCGGCATGATCGCGCGGCGATACGGACGGATCATTAACATCGGCTCCGTTACCAGTGTTTCCGG